>Ga0247610_10000324_pt1 | contig 73393 bp, 149 predicted proteins | sample 174DNAGHGhighgp2_FD_193483 | JGI IMG/M metagenome (GOLD analysis project Ga0247610, IMG submission 193483) | Sheep rumen microbial communities from Palmerston North, Manawatu-Wanganui, New Zealand - 1742 DNA GHGhigh gp2 | ecosystem: Host-associated > Mammals > Digestive system > Stomach >...
TCCAACCATCATCAGAACTGCGCCGATCGCTGAGGTAAGTTTAAGATTCTGAACTGCAAGTATTAAAACGCCTAGTGTTAGAACAGCCCCGAAGATAATACCGATAGCCAGGCCAACATTATCTCCGAGCTTTAGATTCGCAATAGCTTGCAGCGTCTGAGAAAATAAGAATAGATATGCTACAAACGATGTCATCAGAATCATAGCTGCAATTGAATGACTCAATTTCATGCCTTCCACTATTGTGGCAATTGCAGCAAATGAGATAATTGCACCGGCTAGAACGCCAATAATCTGACCTAACGATCCCTCTTGGAGCTTCAAATTAGAGTAGGACTGTATAACTCCGCCAAACTGTCTAAGTGCTATTGCCGTAGCTATAAGTGCCGCGCCATTCGAGAACTTAAACTTCGACTCACCAGCGACAGCGCAAATACTCCGGAAGGAAACTATAGCAGCTGCTAATGTTCCTAGAATCTTAAGCAAAGATCCTTTTTCTATCTGCAGCTTTGAGTAGGATTGTATAACTCCGCCAAACTGTCTAAGTGAAATGGCTGTAGCTATAAGCGCCATGCCATTTGAGAACTTAAAGTTACTCTTTCCAGCTGCATTAGCAAGCGTTTTAAACGACTGAATAGCGAGGTAGAGTATGCCAAGAATCTTTACAGCATTCGACATATTTCCGAAATCAAATTCTGAATATGTCTCAAGTACTTTAGCAAACTTCTGAAGCGCAACGCATGCAAGAACAAGCCCCGCCATCGAGCTGATCATCTTAACGACATTTTTATCATCTTTTGAAACGGTAGCTATTTTCTTCATGAGTTTGAATACAACCAAAATCATGATCATGGCTGCCATTAATGTGCCAAGTGATTTGCCGATTTCGCCAAGACTCAATTTGCCAAGTTCAGACAAAGCAATAGCAAGTTCTTTAACTGCTGTAACAAAACTTACAATTACTGCGCCAGTACCAATTTTCTTAAGAAGATTAACAGTCTCAACTACAGGAGAAACCGCCTGGGGTAAAGTGCCAAGTTGAAGTTTCTTTATTTCCGCAAGCTGAGAGAGAAGTTCGATAAGTTTTGTTACTACAAGAACAACACCACCGGACTTTAAAAGATTCAGTACATCGATGCCGTGAGCACTAAAGAAGTTTGTAATCGCAGTCTTAACTTCTTCAAGACGCTTTCCAATCTCTTCTTTGACCCAGTTAAAAACTGTTACTAAATTTTCGAATCCACTTGAAACACTATCAGTGTTGATTCCGAGATCGCCAAACTTAGTTTTTAACTCATCTATCAGAGTTCTAAATGTTGCTGCAACCTTTGAAAGGCCTTCGCTCTTACTAAGTTTTTCAATCTTTTCTTTTAAAGTGTCGAACCATTTTCCAAGATTCTCAATTTTAGTTGCTATGCCATCAAACCCATATTTTCTTAGGGTCCCAGCAAAGTCATAATTTTTAATCTTTGTAAATACTTTAGTTATTTCAGCACCCAGCATTTTGAATGCTGCAGATAATGTAGAAATGCCCTCGGACTTAGACAGTTTCCTGACATTTTGTTTGAAGGTTTCAAGTTTCGTTGAAAGATCATCAAGTAGCTCAGAAATCTTTTCAAGCCCGATATCTTTAAAGAAATTCTTTAAACTAAACTTCTCGCCATCGGCTATCCCAAAGAATTCTTTGAGTTTCTTCTTCAATTTGTCAAGCTCTTCAGACATAAGCGCGATAACGTCGTCTGCGTTCATGTCTTTAAGTTTTGCCCAAACTTTTCTTAGCTCTATCAGATGGTCTGCACCGAATTCATCAAGAACCTTCTTAAGTTTACTGGTGGAACTAGTAAACTTTTCTATAACATTGTCTTTAACATATTCCCAAAGCTTTCCTACAACTTCTACGAATAATGTGAAACTCTTATAAGAAATCTGTGTAAGAACTTTTAGAAATTTTTCAAATGGACTTAACTGCTTGCTGCCGGTTGCAAGTTTACGCACAAACTCACCAAACGGCTGCAACAGTGCCACTATAGCACTTGCCAAATCCAGTGCTACTTGTTTAATAAGCTTCAGTACAGGAACTGCTAATTTCTCAAGCGCTTTGAAGGGAGCCAGTAACGCTGCTAAAGCATTTTTAAGAGCGTCACTTCCTCGGATATTAGCTAGCATCTCAGCAGTAATGTCTTTAAATCTAGCTGCAAAATTACTAAGCTGAGTCACGGTAACCGGAGGAAATAATTCTCTAAAAGTGCTACGAATCTGGTTCGTAACCTCTACGGCAATCGCACCAACGTTCTTAAGACCTTCCACAAAAGTCTTTTGAAAACTCTGTCTTCGAACATCAGCCAGAAGCTCATCGAGACCTTCCACTTCTATTCCGGCTGCTTTTATGGCTTCTTTGAACCGCCATGTTGCTTTTTCTGAGTCGGAGAAATGCTGTGTTGCAAGAACAACAGCTTTAATTATATCTTCTGAAAAAGCTCCGGCCTGCACAGCTGCTTCTATCGAACCAAAAGTTTTAACATAATGGTCATACAACTGTGGAGTAAGAACACGTCTCCAGGTTAATTCAAATTCTTCTGCTGACCGTCCCGACTTTTCTACTGCTTTTACGAGATTGTCCCAACCGCTATTATTCGCTAATTTAAGAACACTGTTTCGAGCGTCATTGCCTGCGCCGAAGATTTCGATAAGATTATTGGCGAGATCGGTCCAAAGGCCTTTAGCTACTTCATAGTTACCAAACAGTAACTCAAAAGTGTTCATCCACCCAGTGCCAACTGCATCGGCTACAGCGCTCATAGCATCGCCAAATGTTTTTGCTTCCTGGGCAGCTTTATACGCTTTTAAGCTAAAATCATACTCAGCGCTGGCAAGTTTCTCAATCATTTCGAGAGCACTTTGAAGCGCTTCTTCGTTGTTAGCTAGTTCCTTATTTTCCTCACCAAGAGCTTCTTTTATGTCTTCGATTGATAACTTATGGTCTTTCGCAGCGTCGACAAGATCCATAATATCTGCAGCATAAAGACCAGTAGCATCATGCAAATCGTTAATAACTTCTGCTGCTTTACCATACTCTTGCAAAGTCGCCATCAGAACATCGGAATCGAGCCAGCCTTTTGCTAGGGTTTCTCTGAAGTTCTCAAAACTTATAGTGACCTCTTTTGCTGTCTTGGCGCTCTTATCCATGAAAGTATAAACACCATTGCCTTGGTCAGTTATCTTTCCGAGCGCCGCTGCAGTTTTAAGAGCAGTTTCTTTGAACTCTTTTGTGCCCATATTTGCAAGCTCAATGGACTTCCAGTCTTGCAATTTAAGAGCACCCATGCCTATAGCCTGAGCAAGATTGTACATCGCTCTGCTAGCAACACCAGCATTTTGACCGGACAAAGCTGCCCATGTCGAAATACCCTCCATTGCAACAGAAGCTTCTTCAAGCTTAACACCATTTGAAGTAAACTTACCGATGTTGTTAACCATATCGGCAAAGTCATAGCTTGTCTCATCTGTGAAATAGTTAAGCTTTTCTAGTTGCTGGCTTACAACTTCGATCGATTCTCCAGTTGCAGCCATAATAGTGGCTACGCCAGTAGTCTTTTCTGCATACTTTCCCCAACCAGCTATCATGTTATTGACAGCGTTCAGAGTATCGAGATTAAGTGCAGAAGAAATTTTAGTTAAAGTATTTAAAATTTGTTCCGTCAGTGCGGAACCAATTTTGCTGATAACGCCGAGGGCTAATGCTCCCCCGGCAGAAATTTTGTCATTTATGGAAGAAAGAGTATTTGCTATACCATCAAAAGAAAGTTGCCCTAGGGATTTTCCAAAATTCTCTACACTCTTCGTCGAATCACTAAAATCTAAACTCTTTTTTAGTTTTTCAATCGTGCCGAGACTCGTCGAAACATTTTTTTCGAAATCCTTGTTCTCGAATCGCATCTCAACAACGCGTTCGTCGATAGTAGTGCTCAAGCTTCAGTCACCTCCCGCCAGGCTGATTCAGCAATCTCGTCAAAAATAGGCTGAATTGCTGGATTAATATAGTCCCTTCCTTTAACGTAGCCGCCGTTTCTCGTAGCGTGCCCGTATTGCAAAATAACAGCGATATTTACATGCTTATTCACATTTGTGTTAAGCCAAGTAATTGAATACGCCCCATTTGTTTTCGTTATCTCATAAGTCCATGACGATGCGGTTTTGCCGGTATCGACAGGAGTTGCTGCAGATAGTGCTTCTACTCCCTTACGACCATAACGCTCCAAGATTCGTTCAATAGATAGTATCTTTATCTTATCCAGAAACTTTACAGTCCTAGAAAAATCTCCTTTATGAGAAATGGTAATCATTTTGAATTGTCATCCCTTTGTGCCAAGAGCTTTTCTTCGAGAAGCATTAAGAGATCTATTTCTATTCAGTATCTCACTTCTGCTCATTTTCTTAGGAGGAGTATTCTTAATACTGCATACTTTAATAAGCGCTAACAGTCTATTTAGATGCCATTTTTGGCACTCAAATGGTATGTTCTGCGCTATCATCCAGTAATAAATAATCTCGGCAGTTATTATTTCTTTATTTCTACTTGTCTGATTATCACTAAAAGTAGTCGCCGTCATTGGCAAGTCTATATACTCATTTATTTCTTGAAAATTCTTTGGAGTTAATCTTGTATATACTTCTGGACTTACGTTTTGTGTCAACGTCATAAACTTAATATAGTCTAATAGTTGTTCATTAGTTTTTGGCTCTTTTGACAAAAACGCAATATTCCATTTGGATTCCCATCTTGAAAGGGAGACTAAAGAATGCTCCAAAGTTAATGTCTGATCCTTTGTGTAAACAAATTCTTCTGTCTGAGGGTTATAGTACTCAGCACCAGGTACAGTTATTGTCAACATTCTTTAGTCTCCACTCTATTTTTAATTAGCAGGAAGAGGAACTACGTTATTTGTTCCCTGCTGAACAGTACCCATATTATTAGGAACGATGCCATTAACAAACGCTGCGGCAGCGTCAGCATCTGTTGCAAGTTCCATGAAAAGATCGCTGTAAGCTTCTGTCTGTGAAAACTCGTCACGAAGTTCCTGGTTCTTTATAAACCGTTTACCGTCCGGGGATTTCTTACCATATGATCTAAGAATAAGATCCTTAAACAGTTCAATGATTCTTTTCCCGTCCTGCTCGGCAATAATCTGTGAAATTACTTTATCGAGACCACCGCTTGTCGTCATTTCCATTTCGGCGATCTCTGCTTTAGAAAGATTGAAATAAAAATCTTCAGTTCTCTGATTTCCGTCATAATCGACGTAACTAATTGTCTTTTTAAGCATCTGCTTTTCTCCTTTTTTTAATAAAATAGAGCTACCCCAAATATATGAGGTAGCTCTTTTGTTATAACTCAGGTCAGATCTCGTTTGATCGTATCCGGAAGAGGAAGCGTCGGTTCGGAATTTTCCGAGCCATAAAGCTTCTGCTCCAGTGCAGTAAGTTTAGCTTTTGCAGTTTCTGTAGTGAACTTTGTAGAGTCAATCACGACACACGCCGTCGGTTTAAAGCCACTTACAGCAACGGGCGTAGTTGTTACTTCCCAAGAGAATGTAATAGCCTCCGGGGAATCGTTAATTGTCTGATAAGCTTTCTCAGAAGGAGACACTCGGCAGCCATAAAGAATATGAAGTTTATAGCCATAATCTTCAGCTGCAACGTCATTACCAACTGCAGTTCTGTAGCAGAATCCGAAAGATTTTCTTGTCTGCTGACCAATGCTCATCCCTGCAACAGGTGATGCGGAACCATCGCACTCTGCAAATGCATCGGGATAGGTATAAGCTTCGATCGTAGCACCAAACTCTTCAGCAGAGTACAGGTTCAAGTACTTAATATCATCTGCATAAATTGCGGTAGCTTCAGCACCAGAAGGGCTCTCGGTGACAGCAGTAATTCCGTTCCAAGCAACACCATTACCATAAGTGCCGTTACTATTCTGTACATAAAGAACACCATTGCGTACACCAGTTTCGTACACATGTTCACCGGTGCTATCCCATACTAACCTCGCCATATACTATTCTCCATTTCTCACGTTGTAACTGTAAGCAGCGTTTTAATTTCGTCAGGAAGTGGCAGTCTTGCCTTGCCATCCCAAGCAGAAGTCGTCGCAACTTCAGTAAAATTATTTGCAATTGACGGTGTCGCTCCAGAAGCAGGTTCCGTAGTGCACACATAGTATTTGGAATTACTAGTACATGTGTCGCCAAGGGAATATACTTTTGAAGTGCTGAACGCTGTTGCATCAGCGCCATACAGATTGGCCTCAAGAACTGCCAACGCCGCTTTAAGCTTCTTATCGTTCGTCGCATTGGACGCATCCATAAACTTTGTAGAATCGATAATGACGTTCGCTGTCGGTTTAAACCCACTTACAGCAACCGGAGTTGTGGTAAGCTCCCAGGAAAAAGTAATAGCTTCGGGCGAATCATTTATTGTCTGATAAGCCTTCTCGGAAGGAGATGCTTTGCACCCATAAAGAATATGAAGCTTATAACCAAAATCCTCAGCTGCAACGTCGTTACCAACTGCGGTTCTATAACAAAGGCCGAATACTTTTCTCGTCTGCTGACCAATGGTTGCGCCATTTACAAGGACAGCAGATCCGTCACACTCTGCAAATTCATCAGGGTAGGTGTACGCTTCGATCGTAGCACCAAACTCTTCAGCAGAGTACAGGTTCAAATACTTAATGTCATCTGCATAAATAGCAGTGGCTTCTGCGCCGGAAGGACTTTCCGTAATTGCGGTAAGGCCGTTCCATGCCACACCATTCGGATAGGTTCCGTTTACTTCATCGATTACATACAGAACACCATTGCGTACGCCAGTTTCATACAAATGCTCACCAGTATTGTCCCAAGTAAGTTTACTCATTCAAGGTAACCTCCCTAGTAATAGATGGTGAAGACCCAGTGGTTAAGATTATCTGCAATATAGAATCTATCCATAGTGCAATACCTAAGTTTTTCTAACTTGTCAGGTATCTCAGAATCTGGATTAGTGTCAACCACTGTAGCCGAATAACTTTTTATATAATTGTAAAGATTATCATTTGAGTGATACGCTATACCATTGTCACGATGATATATAATGCAAGGGTACTTAAGTCGAATGCTCTCAGGAGGTTGAAAATACACATTTCTAGAACCTAGAACATCTTCTAGGATTTTTTGCAGAGTAAGCCTGCTACGCATTGTATACACCCCCAATTGAAAGCACCATCCTAGGATACAGCACATCAATACCAGTGACTTTCCATTTCACGTCATTCCATATAACGTATCGAATATAGGGAGTGTTCATGTTCACATATGGATCTGCAACTATGCTTATCTCGTTGTTAACATTAATATCGTCATTAACTTGCTGCAAATGTTCCCAGCGTCTATAATTACGAATGATGTCACCGTAATAGCTGCGCTCGATTTGTTTGTTAACAATCACACCAGACTCTGGAGGATCTTCTACAGGTATCACAAAACCAATCTTTCCATAAAACTTAGCCATGATCGTCCCTTTCAAAAACCAATAAAGGGGTAACTCTGTAAGAAGAATTACCCCTCATTTTGAATCAAGCAGTCTCGATAGCAAGTCCAGCAAGGCTGAAGGTCTTAGTCACAACATCATCGCCAAGAGTCGTAACAACCTTAAGCTTCTGCTTATTCTTATCGTTAATACGGAACACGCAGTTCATATCACTATCGAGCGTGATCGGCTCCTTATTAGTGTAGCCAGGAATCAGCTGAACAGTAGTGGTAGCACCGGTGCTTGCTTCAAACTTAAGTGCAAGATAGTTACCGGACTGCAGTTCTTCGTCACCGGAGAAACCAGTGTAACCAGTCACATAGTGCAGAGTTCCCTTAATGAACTTATCGTTCACAACAACATCGCTCTGCAGAGCACTGACAGGTTTGCCAAGAAGAACGCTGGTAGCATCCTCAGGCTCTACATCAAGGATTGCAGAGTAGGTAAGCTCGAGAGCAATTGCAGAATACGGTGCGACAAGAGCAGCAGAGCAACGAGTTTCGATAAGATACTTCATCTGGTTATAGTCAATATCGAAGTCGTCAAACATGTTAACCTGGCCGCCTTTATCAGCGCCAACATTGTAGTCCTTAAGGTTAACAATCAGGCCCATCAGAGCATAGGTCTTACCATCTTCTTCGCGAACAGCGTTCTCCATAGGAGGAACGGTAACGATCTCACGAACACGCAGAGCGGTTGCAAGCTTATCAACAGAATCGTAGATAACACGACCGACCTGATCTTCCATCAGGAGGCAATCGGTCAGAACATCTTCAGTCGTAAAGAGTGTCGGAGTACCTGTGCCGCGATAGTTCTTACGAGCTTTCACAGCAGCGCGAATGAATGCCTTAGCTTTTGCATCATCAGAAGCATTGGACGCAACAGAAATGGCCTTTTTAATGGTGAAGAGATCGTCATCAGTCCAAATCGGGCGAATGTTGTCTTCGTTGATCTTATCTTCAGATACGGGGTTACGGCCATCGCCAATCAGAAATGCACGGGCCAGTTCTTCATTCAGTTTGCCACGCATTTCAGTCTTAAGCCATGCAACTACATCGAAGTCGGTAATATCGATGACATCATCACGATCCAGCTTCTGCTTCTTGTAGACAGTCGTCGGGGTTGTTACACGCTTCAGGAGCCCAAAGACCTCTTCGAGCTTCTTATGACCCTTAATGTAACCTTTGGCCCGAGCATCAGCTTCGGTAATGTCAGCAAACAGGGTCTTAATGCGGCTAAACGGAGTATGGCGAGTACCATTCATAACCTTGGCAACCCAGTCATCCGGATCATTAATAAACTCAGGTCTGTCGGTAATATTCTTAGCATCCGGGAAAAGAAGATCAATGTCTTCAATACCGTGAGACAGGAATGCTTCCTTCAGACTTCCGCCACGCTTAGCTTCGTCCAGAATAGCGTTCCACTCGGCGTGAGTGAGGACATCCTGGTTGTTTTCCATATCGTTTTCAAAAATGTTATGCTTCACTGTTGTTTCTCCTTCGTCTTCATCTTCGTCCTCTTCAGAGGCGGTTTTATCTTTTTCTTCCAATGCCATTCCAATCATGGCGTAGACAACATTCTTCTGATCCTCGGTAAGCGTATCGAACACATCTTTAATGGTCTTGCCTTCTTCAGAATCATCCGCATGAGAAAATTCATCAGAATCATCGTCTGAATGTTTAGCACTTTCGCCCTCAAGAGCCATTCCAATAAGAGCATAAGCAGCATTTTTCTGTTCTTCGGTAAGTGTATCGAACACGTCTTTAACCGTCTTTTCGTCTTTAGATTCTTCGTCCATGTCGTCTTCTTTGTCAGCATGTTCGACAGCTTCTTCTGTCTCTGACTGCTGTTTCTTTGTCTCTCTCTTAGGTTTCTGAGGTTTCGGCTCTTCCTTAGTTTCAATTACAGGCTCTTCTTTAGCCTCTACTACAGGCTCGCCCTCGCTAGTCACAGTATGCTCGATATACAGCTCTTCAACATCGTTGTAAATAATTGCAGAATCTGCAGAAATCTCTCCATGCTCTAGAACTGCATCAATATACGCCCCAGGATTTGCACCTGCTAGTACCAGGCTTACTTCACGAATTGCGCCGTGAAGGACATCACTTCCCTGCTGCTTAAGCTTATTTGCATAAATAGACAGTGCTGTAACATCACCGTGCTGTACAAGTGCTTTAGCATTATTTCCAGCAGGAGTGTTGTTGAAAGAGCAGTATGCATAGACTCCTTCGTCGCGATTCTCAAGCAAAGCATGACCAAGAACATTCATTGGATCATTATGGTCATGATTCCACACAAGCGGAACTGTCTGACCATCATTCTGCTTAAAAGCGTCCTTACGAATTGTTCGTCCATCAGAGCATCTGAGATCGTTTCTGGTCGCCCAGCCACTGAAATCAAAATTCTTTTTGCTCATATAAGTGTTTTCTCCTATCGTCTATAAAACAACTAAGCACTATAGATAGATCCTCCCCTCATTTTGAAATCGGGTATTATTCCTCTTATTTCGATAACAAGATTCAGAACAACCTAGCGTCTTAGTATGTTTATTAAATAAAAAAATTACGGTCCTTCTTCTCGGACCGTTTTATTTTCTGTATATGTTACTGGTGTATCGCTATTTGTTGTCGCAAATTGCTGACCATTTCCGACATTAAGATTCTTATTTCTAAGCTCATCTGCAATAGGATTATCAACCGGCTTCATGCCAATGATCTGCCTAATCTCATTAGAAGAAGCGATCTCATTGCGGGTAAACTTATCGGCAATTTCTGCAATTTGACTTACAGGTACCATCTTAAATGGATCCTTAAAGTAAATAATCGATTGATTCTGTGATCTAGCGGTTTTTGTCAAGAACTTGCGCTTCATCTCGTCAACTATAGCAGATACGATAGGCTCTATAGTACGATTTGTATAATTAAGCATCGCCTGTTCATCTGCTGTGCCTTCGAGAATTTCTTTTGTAATACCGAGCTGGCTATACAGCATATCTGTAAGATACTCAATCTGTTTCATAAGATTGTTATCCAACGACCGATTAAGCTGCGTTACTCTCTCGGTGCCGTCAGTATATGCTATTCCATATTTGGAATTAGCAAGCTGCATCTCAATTTCTCTTCGACGAGTTTCAGCTTGCTGTCTACGTTGCTCGTTCTTAATAATGTAAGGCAACTGAATAATAAGATCCAGCTTACCTGCTCCGCTTTGTTCATCAATAACGTCCAGTAAGTTCAATTTACGAATAAGACGTTGCATAGTAGAATTCGGTTCATTCATAATAGCATAAAGCGGATTCTCGACTATTGCCACTGTCTTCTTTGGTAAAACAACTCGCTCTTTAAGCCCAGTTGTCTCATTAAAAACCATAAGGCCAACCGAATAAGGATACCACTCGATAATCTTACCCGTTCTTAACTGCGTTATGTCATAAGATCCGGTTAATCTCGGGTTCATCGTGGTTTCCACAGGCACAATAGCCACACAACCATCATCAAACATGGACTGAACAACATCTTGCATAAATGCGCGGCCTGTTTGGTCCACGTTAGCTTCAAGTGTCAAACACGTATTAAGACCAGAATCGATAACAGAAGTGAATCTTCCATTCTCATCCAGCCTAACATGCTCAATGGTTATTGCTGCGCAATCAATCGATATTCTGTTGTATACACTTGTTATGATCGACTTCTCGTTTCCCCTCGTAAATCTCATACGATCCGGACGATAAGAAGATACATAACCAATGTTTGTATACTGATCGGGAGGATCCCGATTCATGAAAGCATTCCAGGCATGCTTAAGCCTATTGGAAAATGTCTCGGGCATAGGTTACCTCCCTGGAAATATTAATTATTTCTTACGTTTCTGATTTGATTGACTACTTTGAGAAGCTTTTTCGTTTTCCATCCTAATCGTTATATTTATATGGATCGTATATAGTATTTACTGCTTTAGCACTCAGCGCGTTCATACTATAATTAAATGAACTAAATGAAGCATCCGCAAACTGTTTGCCTCGAGAAATCTGCTTCTGGCTCAACGAAGAAGCAAGATTATCACCATATCTACGTTCCATTTTGTTATAAAACTTATTTGCCTTATTAATTGCTCTGGTGAGTTTGGTATTCGCTTTATTAAGCTTACTTGCAGACTTTGAAACTTTCTCTTCCGATCTAAAGAATGTTTTACTATTCTCCTTCGAAAACTTATATGCACGCTTCGCCTGTTTCTCTTGCCGTCTTATTACTTTATCCTGGAGTCTATCCAGCTTGGACGAATCTTTATTTATTCGAGCTTTTCCTGCTTCAGTCAAAGTACCGTCTTCATTCTGATAGCGTCTTACTCCCCATTTCTGGCCGAGAATGCCATGATGAGATAGTTCATTACTGTATTCCATAGTCCATTCCCCTGTTGTCAATTCTATCGTACATTCGCAAGCTCTTCTTTATAATATTTATTGTACAGTCTCTTTGCTTCCGTATTCCCATCTTTTGGAGTAAATATCGCTGTCATTGGAAGATGCATAGCAGCAGTCATGCCAACTGAAAGCGCAGTCATTGCTCCAGCAGCAACCCAATCGCTAATCTTGGTGGTTTTTTCAAACACCATTTTAACGTTATCTTGACCTAGTTTATTAGCTGCAGATTTAGACAATTTCAGATCTTTGAAAGAAATATCTTTCACTTTTTCTTGTCCATACTTTTCTATAAGATTTGCGCAATGTTTCTTAACTTCCGCTTCTTTTTCTTTGTAATCTTTAGCTAATCGCATTGCTGTCGTTTGAGCAGCCGTAGCCTTTTCATATGCTCGTTGTGTACTTCGCTTTTTTGCATCTGGATCTTTTTCAAACTTTTTCGAAGCCTTATCCTCAAGTTTCGCTGCTCGGTTCATAGCTCCGACAGTTGCTATACCATATATAGTAGCTTCTCTTCCTTTATTGTACGCATCTTTATTATCAGATTTCAGTTCTTTGTAATAACGTTTACGGCCATCTGCCGTCAATGTACCATCAGCATTCTGAAACCGTCTTACGCCCCATTTCTGACCGAGGACGCCATAATGATATAGTTCGTTATTATAATCCATAGTTTATCTGTCCTCTGATCATCTAAATTTTTTTGTGACTTCGCGAATTTCTTCTTGGCTCACCCCGTTAAGGGACATATCAGTTACCTGATTTGACAATCTTCCTAGTTGTTTCTGTTTACTATCGCTAGACTTCTGAGATGCTTTATGACGATTATAAGCATAGAGGCCTGCTCCAACTGCTACAGCACCCAAAGCAACGGCTCCTCCTAATCCTGCCATACCGCTTGAATACAGACTCTTTGCTAGTGTCGCTCCAAACTGTGAATTCATCAAGTTCCCAACTGCTGCTTTCGCAGATTCACTAATTGTAGAACCGGCTAAATTCTGTCCAAGAACTTTCTGAATTTGAGAACTCGCGTAGCTCAACGGATTATTAGCCAATTTATCTGCACCGTATTTTTCTAAAAATTTAGTAGCAACAGTCCTATACTTATCATTGCCAACTGCTTTGATGTAATTCAAATAAGAAAGGTCCCGAGCTTCTGCTAAGGTTCCAAGACTTTTAATCCCTAAGGCTGCAGCAGCAGTTCCTGTAGTTGTTGCGGCTAATCCACCAAGCTGTGCTTTAGAGTCCATCTTCTCTTCAAAATTTTCTTTATTCCCATAACGTTTTCTGCCGGCTTCAGTCAAAGTACCGTCTTCATTCTGATAGCGTCTTACTCCCCATTTCTGGCCAAGAATGCCGTGATGGCACAAGTAATCATAGTCGTAGTCCATGTTGCATCATCTCCTTAATTAGTCTTTATAAGCAATGTTCTTCTTTGTATATGCAACACGTCCGCTTGCATATACGCCATTCTTCACTTTACGCATATCATAGCCTTTATCTGCTATTCCAGGGGTGATACCCATCGATCCACGGTTTGCAACATACCTAATTACTCGTCCAGATGGTACCTCAATATCCCCGATTTTCTTATTAAATAGATCGGCTAATTTTCTATTATAGGCGTTCATGTACGAAGAACTGATCTTGCCATCCTTGTTGTACTTTCTAATATTAGGCGTGACCTCAGTACGGAGATAGTTGTTCAGCTCTTTCTTAACCGACTTGTACACTCTCTTATGAATTCGCTTGTCTATTTTAGAAGCGAGCTTCAACTCTTTTTTATCAAGACGTTTCTGCCCAGCAGGGGTAAGTGTTCCATCGTAATTCTGATAGCGTCTTATGCCCCATTTCTGTCCGAGGATGCCGTGATGAACTAAATAATCCCCCATTTTGATTATTCTCCTTGCTTACAATGTTTATTAGATGTATAATTAGACAACAATACTAAATGGAGGCGAAACTTATGAAACAACTTGTTAGTCTAATTCTTGCACTAGTTTTATGCTTTTCTTTAGCATGCTGTTCTTACGCGGAGTCCGAATTCAATCTAGACAACATGAGCATTGATGAGCTGCTCGAACTTAACACTGCCGTCAAATCCAAAATCGCAGAAAAATTAAAAGACATCGATCAGCCATATAAAATTATTCCTGCTGGGCGATACAACGCAGCAATCGACATAGTTGTCGGCTCATATGAAATAAGCCCAGTAGAAGAAACATGTGACTGGCAATGTGCCATTCGAGATGATACCAATCCGCAAGGCTGGCGATTCTATGGCGAAAAGATCATAGAACCCGGTTCATATCTGAGAATTCCAGTAGAAGAAAACTCATGTTTTAATATTACAACGGCATGCTACATTCGCAAATCCGAAGTAATAAACTTCGATTAATCGAACGCGTCTTTGTTAAGCTTGTATGCTATAAACGCATCCATCATAGCAGCGACATTATCGATCTTCTGCTCATGACGTTTCTTCCATAGCTTACGGTTTCCGTTCGTGTCTTCCAGAGTAATAGCATTACCCATCGCAAATGACATAAGCTCTTCATCAAATATTAAGAGTCGGTCCTCTGCAAGCTTCTTAAGCTCACCAAGAGGTACCGACTCTGTTTTTGCACCCTGTATTACTTTCTCTATTCCAAATGGTCCGTTCTCTGTTTCCCAACGTTCTACAAACGCCCTGGCATTATATGGGTCGAATCCAAAGCATCTAACGTCATACTGCATCTCGTTTATATGATTGTCGAGGTCATCGTAAACTTCTGTAAGATCGAGTAACGACCCTTCCAGTACTATTAAACTGCCTTCTCTCATAAATTCTTCGTACTTAAGCCGCATAGCAAGCGGCAGCTTACTAAACGTAAACGAAGAAATGTAGCTTCTGGTCTTAATACCGAATCTACCTCCGCCAAGAGGGAACATAAATGTAAAGGCACAAAAATCGTCACCCTGTGAAAGATCAGCGCCCATAGCACACGGCATATTCCAATAACTCTGTCTTTTGTGAGGAATAGTTTCCTCATAGGTAAAGAAGTAAGTGTAGCCCTCCATAGGGATACCAAACCGCTTGGCAAGAATGTCGTTTCGTGCTGCGGGAACTTTCTCAGCTCTTTCTACATCCAACTGATAAGTTTCGTAGCTTACTGTCTTTCCTATATTAGGATTAGCTTTAATCCACATTGCAGGATCTGCTACTTCGTCCACACTATCAAGCTTGTAATACCAAATCGAAATGTGAGGATTAACATAGTCGCCTTTTAAGATGTCCATTAGTTCCATCTTAATAGTATCGCCACTACCATTTCGAACTGTACCCTCAGAACTCATGGCTACTATAAGATAGTCGTCTACACCGCCCTTAGCTGCGCCTTGCTCAATTGCACCGATAGGATCTTCTCTAAGATCTCCGCTCAGCCATTCGTCAACCGTAGCGCATTTTACTCGAAGGCCTTGCAACTTATTAATGCTCATAGGTCTTATTTCGAGGAGAGATCCGGTCAGAAAGTTCTCAATACCTTTCTTTGTACTGGCTAGTTTTACTCGAGCAGCCTTTGAGCCAGTCGTGTTCTGCAAACTGCCCTCAGTTAAAAACTTAAATAAAGGCCCCCTTGATCTTACAATCGAAGTTCTTATTGGTGACAGTATTTCTTCAGCCTGTTTCATAGTAGGAGCGGTTGTAATTTGGTGAGTAGTAGCAGTGTCTATATTAAGAAAGTAATTTTGTATGCAAGAACCGTACATGCTCTTCGCAGCACCTCGAGCAACTATAAGATACTGTTTATTTACGAGTCTCTTTTTTATGCGCCTTGTAACATAACGGCCACCATGACCCTCGGTATAAGGCTCATATACAGTTCTTTCTACAAAATAGTACCAGCCAAATATCTGCTCAGCCCAGAGCTTAAATGTATCAAGTAGAACGAGGTCTGATCCGTCGGTCAAAGTAAGCTCATTCTCGCAATACTCAATAAATCCAGAAATAGCCTGATCATCGTAGTATACTCCAGGATTCGCTATAAGAGCATCAATACGATTCATCTCCATCGATATCTCTCTGCAAACTGGAATCTCACCACGAATCACAGCGTCTCTAAATTTACCGTAGTAAAGTGGCGTTGCAGTGTTCGAAAGTGACATTGTTTATTGCTTTTGGCCTTTCTTCTTAAATAATCCCTTTTTAGATTCGTTCTTACCATTATCTCTAGCTTTTTCAAGCTTATCCTGCTTCTGCTGCTTGTCATTGGAATTGTTATTACCAATTTTGAAAGCTTTATTCAGTTCGTTGCTCATAACATCTTCAAAGTCTTTACCTGAAAATGCAGAGATAGCAAAGGACTTACCTGCTGCCACAAGAGTAGGTTTCAGAACATCATGGACAAGCGCATTTTTAATTGGACCAGACGCTTTTTTACCTTTTTCTTGGTAATTCTTTACAAAGTTCTGTTCCATCTGGGCTCTATTATTTAAATCTTTAAGCTCCTGATCCGTAAGAAGGCTAGGCTTCATTTTAGCAAGCTTAGCTCGTTGCTTAGCTTCATTTTTTCTTTTAGCCATAGCTTCTTTCTCAGACTGCTTTTGAGCTACTTTTAGCTCTCGTTTTTCTTTTGCCTGCTGCTGTTTTGCATAACGTATTTTCCCAGCTTCAGTGAGACTTCCGTCTTCATTCTGAAAACGTCTTATACCCCACTTCATACCAAGAATCCCGCTATGCTGCAAATCGCCATCGGAACGTATGACCCTATATTCCATTTTGTTTACCTGCCATCAACATTTATCGTCTGCCATATAAAACAATAGACTTTCTCCATCAGTCTTATATGTCACGTTAAGATCACTGTCATCGTAATCACATTTTTTAGAAGATTTATTATGACTCTTCCTACTGCAAGATGACCTAGAATTAGAATAATCATCGTACTCGTCCGGATCAAAGTTTTTACTACTTTCTGCACTATACAATCGCCATTCTAACTCTTTAATGTTTTCATTAATTGCATTGGCGTGTGCTGAACTCTGTGGTGGATCAAACATCATGCGCACTTTAAGGGCAATGTAGGTCTTTACGGCTTGTATATCTGTTTTATCATCGAAGAAATCCGACCATCTAGCCGAGGCATCTTCGATCATCATAGGAGTATCCGGACCAACTCCCATCTGATGCAGAATCATCAGAACTGAATTAATGTCCATAAGAATATCTGCATCGAAGTACTCGTAATCTTCAGATATACCGAGCAATTTCTTTACCGATATTAGAATTGATTCGGACATGAGCACCTCCTAATTGTTTATTTATTCTTGGAACGTTCGTAGTTACGCCTGTCCCAATCATCCATAACTTGATTGTAAAGTTCAAAGCTACGTACACCAGTTTTGGCTTCATTATCTAGCACTTTGTTATACCATTGCTCTCCCTTATCTACAAGGGCCTTAGTTTTTGGATCTTTTTTTGCATAGTTTTCCCATACATTTAAATCCATGTCCAACGAACCTTTTGAATCTTCAACCCAACGTTTGACGAAATCCTCTCTGGTTTCATCACCAGCCAGTCCTTCTTTTACACGCCGATCGTACCGTTCGTTAGCTGTTTCAGAAGCATACTTATTATATAGTTTTTCGTCACGGTGCAATTGTTCATATCTTTTATTAATTTCATCTTCAAGATCGAGTCGCTTTTCATAGTCGTACTTTTTCTTTTGCTCTTCTGATAAAAGACCATACTTGTTCGGGTTAGTCTTTTTATCATATTGTCTTAAAGCTCGCTCATCTATGCCTTTTTTATTACCTGAATTATACCGTTTCTCTCCAGCAGGAGTGAGAGAACCATCTGGATTCTGATACCTACGAACTCCCCACTTCATTCCGAGGATACCATGATGAGCAAGTTCATTAGAAGGAATGTATTTAGAGAATCTATTTACATCACCAACAGAAATATCGCTGAAGCTTAGTCCATACTCTTTCATACGTTTAATAATAGCAGAGGCAAGTTCCTTTTCATGTTTCGGATCTACATAATTAAAAAACTTAATAGCTGATCGAACATGGTCTGCATCAGGCATTGGAAACTTCTTCTGGCTAGGAACACCATACTTTCTGTCCTGTTCATCCAAAGAACCAATTTTAACTGCTCTGTGTATCATATACTGATTCATATTACTCTTTCTCCTTTGCCTTGTTTCCATGGGCATGTATCATTTTTCTTTCTCTCTATAGGATCTTGTGGTAGCAAGTCAAAGCTGCCATAGTGAATAGCATTGTGTGTTCTATCCCCAACACAGATTAAGAACTCTGGATTCAATAAAATTTCGCGCTGGTAAATAATGTCATCTGAATCTACAGGATTCATATGATGCACTATAATTCGGCCAGCTATAGGATAGTTTGCTAATCCAAATTCGCAGCCATTATCGCGGACTATAACGCTATTTCGAACTCGCTTCCAAATTTCTGTATGATAAAAAGTTTGGTTCAAATATCTCTCGAATCCAAACGTCTCCTGACCAACAAGACCTCCGAGTTTCAGATAGTTAAATCTTTCTACTAGAGAAGGAAGCTGAATCAGTTCACTGTAAGTCTTCATCATTCTCCTGGGTACTCTGGCCGCTGTAACCTCTAAATGCCTTCATAGCATCAGCGTATAGTTCTTCGATATGCTTAGCAGATTTAAGTGCTTCGGTCTTTGCATCTAGCAACTGTGCCTGCTTAGCCATTATTTCTTTTTCTAACTTCTCTTTGGTCGAACCAAGCTTTAGATAATGCGTTATTACTTGTGAAGATGCCGTTCCATCTCTTAATTGCTGCTCCGCCAAATCAACAGCCAGTGCTATAAGTTGATTCTCTCGCGCTTCGGGAGTACCTGCAGGAGGACTTGGTAGAGTCGATTTTAACGGCTCTTTTCTAGTTTTTCCCATAGTTCTCGCCTCCTTACTCTGAGAATCAACAGGGTATTATATGACTCTCTGGAGGAATTGCTGTGGTTCGTAATATATTTCCTCCTACTTTCTATTTCATCTTGTTTTCATATATCAGGATAACCTGCTCCTGGCGAAAACTGATCATGCTCGAAGTTGCACTTCCGTCCGCATGTGCATCTTATTATTCTTGCGGGATTGTAATAAAAGCACTTTTTACAAGGGCGTTTACTTTCAATCTCTTCTATTCTGGCAAGACGCTCTTCAACTCTCTTCTTAGCGTCGCCATCTACTAATATTTGCTGTGCAAAAATACCGGCCATACTATTCATGTCTTCCTTTATGTATTATTTAAAGAATCATTTAAAGAGACGTAGGCAGAAAAGCAGAAGAAGTTTCTGTTGGTGTCATTACAATCATCTGGAGAGGAGAAAAGCAGGGTCAACCATATTTCAAGAAAAACCTACGTCCCTTTAAATAACTCTCTAAATATAATACCGAGGGAAGGATTCGAACCTTCGATCATACGATTATAAGTCGTCCGCTCAAACCTACTGAGCTGCCCCGGTAAAAACATTCTCAAAAATATCCCTCCGGAGAAATTCCGAAGAGGCCGGCGATGTAGAGGGGGGTGTATATAGTATAGGCCCCCCTCTAGGGTCACCCTAATATATAGGGGTGGTTTGGATATTTTTGTCTAAAACATTTCAAAATACTACTTATTTCTTGAAATAATTATTAAATAGTTTGAAAAGAATCATTTAAAAAAGCTTTTTTAAATCTTTTCTTTTAATTGACCCCCCTTACTTACAAACAAAAATACATTTTTTTTTGTTTGTAAAGCAACAGGATCGCTAATGCATAACTTTTCTTAGTTATTTCTTAACAAATTCGCTAACAACTAAAACAAAATTCCATTTAAACAAATCACAAAACGATTCTTAAATGCTACAAAGGTATTAGTTTGTTAAACTTTTTCTAAAAACTAATTAAAATTATTAGTTAAAAGAACAAATTTTTAAACTTTTGAACTTTAAAAGTTAATTCTTTTCAGAAAAACTATTAAAACTAATCAAGTTTCATTTCTTTTGTTTCTTTAATGAACACATTTAAAGGATCATATTTAATAATTTCGTCAATTGCACGATTAATTTCTTTCTCATTTTCGATAATTGAAAGTTGATCAGAAGTATATGCAAAACGACCAATCATTCGAGTTGCTCTATTTCCTGTATAATTCTCATAAGCTTCCCATTCATCTCGTTCATTAAAGTAACTATAAGGATTGTCTTTCGTTGTAAGAGCACTAAATAGCAATTGGAGCACCCCCTTCATCTACTTGCATGTTGTTTTCAGCACCTTGTGAACCGAATCCAACAGCAATACGATCGACGGCACCTACAGAAATACCCAAAATGTCGGCTATGGTGGCTGGGCTGTAACCTTTTTCAAGATAGTTTCGAATTCTAGCAGCTTTTGATTCACTAACTTGATTTTTGTAATCTTTAGGCATAGCTCTGTCTCTTAGCTTGTCCATGTCAGTGTTCTCAAGAATCTGTTTCAATTTATTTGCACTTATTGCGCCTGCTTGAATAGCTTCCCATTCTTCATCAGATACGTCTATACGTGCCTTCTTAGCCCCATACCGTACCCGTGCCTCTGCTAGCGCTTGGGATTTGACCTTTTTTTCATCTTCTGATGACATATTTGGATTGTCTTGCTTTTTAGTCTTGAAAATCCAGTTAGCAGAGAGCTGTGCTTGCCGTTCGCGGGGGGAGTTCTTAAGGGCGTCGTCTAATTTATTATTCAATGTCGCAATTTCATTCTGATAACGGGCAGCAGCTTCCTTACTATAGGGGGTAGGGGCGGTAGCAATTAGTTCTTTTCTTGCTCTATTAGCAAGGGCATAAAGACTATTCGCATAGTTAGCGTACGCAAGCTCTTGCTGCGTCTGATAATCTGACACCAAATATCCAGCGTCACCATACGTCTCTAGGGCGTACTGCATCTTAGAGATCTTTTGCTTCTTTACAGTAGGCTTATCCTCATATCCAACAATAAGAGGCTTCTGAATATCCATACCGGTTTTAGGGTCCTGTATGGTTATCGTTTCCTTTATTTTACGCCCATGACTGTCCTTTAAAACGACACCATTTTCATCTCTTTTATACTCGTATATGGGCTTATTATATGACTCGCCTGTTACCTTAAAGACTTTTTCACCTGTAGAAATATCAATTCCGTTTTTTACATTTGGATTGTTTGGATCGGTGTATGCTGTACGCCGTTTCGGAATATCCATAGGTGATTTTGACTTGGATATTAACGTAGATGCGCCGCCATTAGATTTTCCTTGATATTTAATATAAAGTTCTTTGACCTTATTATCTTTAGCACTCTGTCTCCAATCTAGATGATGTTTCTCAGCATCAATTATAACCATGGAGTGCTTGACTGCTCTACATATTTCATCCTCGTCTGCACCTTTAAGCGTCATATCAGTTATCAAATTGGATATTTTACCCATCTGATCCTGTTTCCTAAACCCATGCGCAGCATCAACAGGATATAAAGGAGAATTCTTATCTGTGATCTCGTACTGGTCTGTTGTAAAGTTCTCTAGCCCTTTCAACTTTGGGGTGGCTTTTATTTTGGTGCCAACGCCACCAAGTGATATCGGTATAACAAGGGCTGTATCGCCATCGAAATCTGCACCTGAAAGCTGAGAAGCGGCCTTCATGTTTATTCCGACTGCATCCGGTGCTTGTCCTATAATATCAATACCAGGTTTATATTCATTATTAACTTTCAAAACCGGTATTTCAAAGGTTCCTCCGTGCGGATGTCTAACAAGCACAACTGTATCACCAGTATGATAATTTGGCGCATAAATCTGTCCTTCAGGAATATCAGGAAGAGGCAGCAAAAGAGCACTAGTTTGTCCAGGAAGAGACTGTGCTTTCAAATGGACAGCCGAAGCATCGCAATCATCTGCGAATGACTGAAGATACTTTTGTCTGATCACCGGATTCGTGATGGCCATAATATCTTCATACTCATTCAACTTGCCTTGATAAGTAATATCCAGCTGCTGCTTGATAAGCGGAATATTCTGCTTTGAAAGAAACTGTGCAGAAAGGCGTTTCTTCCAGTTCATCCAGTCGCCTTCAGAGTTAACAATGTTAATAGCAGAAAGATGCTCTTTTCCGTCAGAACCAATATAGAATCTTTGACCGCCTTTTTCTTCTGGCTTAATCGCCGCACCAAATACGTTGTCTCTGTCTACAACTTTAATTCCATTTTCTTCTTTTGTTTTAAACTTTTTAAGTACATCTGACAAAGGTGTTCCTTCTGGATGCTTTGTATTAAAACGAACGTCAACTCCATCTGGAAGATTGTCGGAATAAATGGCCATTCCTTTGAGATAGTATTTGTCATCTACAGCAATTCTTACCTGAGCATAGTTTGATTTGCCAAGAGAAATGTCTTCTACTCCTCTTCGCAACTCAATTAGTCCATCCATTTCCGTTCCGCCAGTTCCATCTGGTTTGCCGTAGTTAATGGCTATGCGACTTGAATCTATGCTTTGAGGATAATACATTCCGTATTTAGTTCTCTCAAAACCCGGATGTTTTTCCTGAGCGGCGATAGAATATCCATCGTAATCGACAACAGATCTAATGTCTTCTAAGTTGTTAAACACATCTTTCTTGGTCACTCCCGGAGGAGCAAGAACTTTAAGGTGCGTGAATGAACCTGGATTTGTTGCCTGAGGAACAGTCAAATCAGAGAACAAAGAATATCCATTAGCCTTCAACAACTGTGCAGCTGCATTAAGGGTAACATCTGATACTCCGAGTTCTCTCTCAACACCAGCGCCAATATCCAGCATACCAACAGCATCTACCTGTTCCTTAAGTCTGAGAGCAATTGAAGATGCAGTTTTCTTACCTAATGCATTGTCCTGGGGTTTTAAATAGTTTCTGACTGTTCCTTCTGACAGGCCAAGCATTTTGCCAATAGTACCGTTAGAATATCCATGGCGCTTCAAATCGACAACTTGCGCAATGTCGTCGATTTTCTTTGCTTCTTTGTTTGTGGTTATCTTCGCTCTAAACTCTCCAGTGGACATGTTCATGTCATGAGCGATTTGTGTATTGTTCCAATCAGGATGCTCTTTCTTTATCTCGTTTAATCGAGAAGCAAAGCCTTCATCTCTTTGAAACGGATTTTTTCCTGAACCAAGCGGATATCGACCTGATCCAACAGGCGCTCCATCAAGTTTACTTCTTCCTTCATGAGCTAAACTGAAAATATCCAGATCGTTGATCTCATTAAAGTAGGTTTCTTCCATGATCATACTACTGCGTCCTCTGCTTTCCATTTACTTACGATTTTGTCCAATGTTATAATCTGGTTCATTGCAGTCTGAATATCCATAGGATCTGGATCGCTTTCAATAATCTCGTCGCTTTGATAAATCCTCAAATGTGTAGAAATATCCATAGGTTTTACTCCGTACTCCAGACAAAAAAGTGCAGAATAAATTAGTGGCTGTTCAATATGAGCCGGAGTAACTCCACTTTTATAATCGTGAATTCTTAATTCTTTGTCGCGAAAATATATAGCGTCAGTTGTCCCGAAACAATTGTCAGAATAATAGAGCAGAACTTCTGAATCCATCTGAAAACCGATAGCATCATTTACATAGCGCTTCAAATTATCAAACTTAGAATCGAGATCAATCACGCTCATCGGTAAACCCTTGTCGAGCAAGTACATCATCACATCATTTTTGTCAGTCTTGTACATTCGCAGCCGATATTTAATTCTCTTTTCGGCATATTCATGAAGGGTTGTTCCGATCACAGTAGCGTACTGAGCTTTGTACCTTCGAAATATCAATTCTAAAGATTCTTCGTCAGTTCCATAATTAAGCCAGCTGTAACCGCTTGGATTAAATAGTGCATGCTTACCTACTAAATTTGAGTGCTTGTTCCAGTTCATTTAAAACCTCTTTCTTGTTTTCTGGATAAATGTAACTTGCATAGGACATCTCATTCATCCTTTTCACATAATATGGTTGATTTCCTCTGTCTTGCGATTGAAACATTTCTGCTTCATCACGTTTACACTCAAGCGCAGCCCAATTATTATTGTAAAGAACTAAAAGGTCTGGAATTCCCTGAATATATCCAGCATCATTCTTAAGAACAATACATCCAGGAAACCGACTTTTTAATTCTTTAATCAGCTTTGCTTGAAAATTATTCTCTTTCATTTCTTCTCTCCAAAAAGAAATAGGAGATGGAAAATATCCATGAAGAACACACTCCGTCCATTTTCTCTTTCTCTCCTATTATGCGCGGTGTATTTTTTACGCTGAAATTAATTGGCATTAAAAAATGTAAAAATAGCTATAAAAATACGTCTTATTTTTTGTCCACAAAAAATTGGCCAAATTGCCCAGTTTTTTTTTTATTTAAATAAAAAAAAAAAAAAAAAAAAAAATTAATAATAGGAAAAAAGGTGGGCAAACTGGCCAAGATTATTTTTTGTACCCACAAAAAATCAATTTTATTGCCACTTTTTTATCGTTTTTCGCGTTTTTCGTCAACTTTGGAAATATTTGTGCCCACAAAAAATAGCCAATTTTGCCCACTTTTTTTCTGGCCAAAACCCACTTTTTCTGGCCAAAAACGATTATTTGTGGGCACAAAAAATATCCATTTTTCAAAAAATGCAAATTTTGGCCAGTTTTTATCGATTTTGGCCAGTTTTTGAAAAGTCAAATCTGGCCAAAAAACACGATTATTTGTGGGCACAAAAATTATTTTTCGCTATTATTTGTGGGCACAAAAAATATCAGAAAAATCAAAAAATGAGATGCGTTGTATTATTTGCATCTCATTTATATTGTGTTATGGTCTTACGTTTTCGTACTTTTCCCACATTTCTTCCAGCGCTGTTCGCATGATTTCAGACTTTCCACAAGAAAACTCTTTGGACAAAATACTCAATTTGCGCCGTTCTTCTATAGTAAGCCTCAGTTTGAAAGAGTCACATCTTTTATTTACAAAGTCTATTCGAGGGCGGCCTCTTCGTTTTTCTGCGCTTTTCACTCCTCCTCCAAATCGTTCAGAGCTACACAAATTAGATTCAGAAGTTTTTCAACTTTAGATTTCGTTGCGGTATTAAATATAATCCCTTCTCGGTTTTTATCGTACCAGTCAAATACTTCGTATAAATTTCCTGTTCTCCAGCTGAAAGACCACCAGTCGCAGATCATCTCCAAAATATCCATATCAGGCATTTCTAGTGGCTCAACCTGCTCATCGCTGTGGTCATCATGTATCAAAACCCAGTACTGCCAATGATGCGGATTCGAATGTATGTGATGTAACCAAGCATAATTAAAGCTCTTATCGACCTCTTCCGATTTAGACTCACTGTCATCATTTCCGTAAAAATAGTCGTCATAAGCCTGATATTCTTCTAAACTGTATTTCGAAACATCGTGATTTCTAATCCTTTCAAGCATTTTCTGCTCGTTTTCGGCACCGAGCATGTCCGGAAGTGTTTCCTTTAACTCTTTTTCATCAATGTGCTGTCTGATCCACAAATATCCAGTTCTTACGGCATCAATGTGACTTTTCAAATACTCATCATACTTTTTGCTCATTGTTATTACCCTCATCTTCTGAATCGTTTTTCTTAACTCGCAAGTGGACAGAATTCAAAAGCGGCATCAAAAGAAACCACAGTAATGAATATCTATTAAAATGTATAGACGCATACACAATTCCGCATATAAAAGCAATGTTTTCAAGCATATTACATATTGAATTAATAATAAAAGCTTTTTCCATATTCATAACACACCCAATCTATGTAAAAAATATCCATAAAGAACCAGCAAAATACCGCTAAATACTTTCACTCGACCAAATTTCAAATGGTCCATGAAGTCAAACCATTTTCCTGCAATCAAGCACACTAGTACCAGGGCACATAAGCGAACAAATATCAAGCTTGCTCACCGCACATTTTGTTCCAACCGCTCCTTAGATCCTGCATTACATCTTTAAAATCATTCTCGTCTTCACCATAGCCGACAGTCGAAATTGGCATCAAGATACATTTATCACAGCCAACGGTCAAATATCTAGTCCCCCATTCGACTTCTTTTGGCTTTCTACCACAATAAGGGCACTTTCCCCATAATTTCTGCTGATTTTTAAGACTAATTTTCAGAATTTCGTTGTTTTCCATTATTAAATTCTCCTAATTTCGTAGATTCCAGTTCTTAATAGCTCTTTTCTCAGCTTCTAAGTAACTCCTTATCCCAGCAGTTCCGGTCTTAGAGCTTTCAATTGTGGACCTTCTCCTACATTCAGGACATTCTAAATAAATGAAACCATCATACAAGCACACTAAAGGCACCGCATGACAGTTTCTGCAAGGTAAAACAGTCCCGTCGAGTTGTCGTTTTAAAATATTACTCATTTTTTCGCAGCATTAACTTGTGCTAAGATCTGACTCTTAGTTTCATCTAAATCAATCACTATTTTAGTGTAGCTATTAAACTTGTTTGTTGATTCGTCGTAGAAATATAATTCTCCTGCCCTTACTAGACTAGGAACCGCATATCCACATTCGCTATGAATCCATTCTAAGAAAGCTTTTGCTCTCTTTGTATCAAGAATGTAAATATAACAGGCCCGTTCATATGCAACCGACGGATTTTTGTCTGTGATAAGTTTCTTCTTGCTATCGAACAGCATCACACTATCGATTGAGTTAAGTCTCTCCTCATGCTCCAGGCACTCTTCTTTAGAATCGAATTCTTCACCGTCATCCGAAATATAAATCTCACGAATTTTCATATTCTTTCCTCTTAAAAACATCTCCAATAATTTCCATTAACTCACTTGCTGGATGCGTTTCTAAAAACCTCAGAATCTCGTCATAAATATCATTCTTCTCATTTGTATAAGGGCTATCACCATACATGCTCATTTTTTATTCCTATCCTTCATAGTAATTTCTTCTTCGCATTTTATAATGAATCCGTCCATAGTCACTCCAGACTCGATGTTGACCTTACCCTTTTTCTCCCATTCTTTTTTAATCGTATCTCTCGCAATTCTTCCACTAATGGTTAGAGGCAATACGTACTTCTCAGTATGGAGTATAGTCACTCAGTATCATCTCTCCTTCATATCAGGTAAAGCATGAAACCAACTGCATGCCGAATCGTCTAGATCTATTTCACCGTGCCATTCGCAATAGTCTTTACCGTCAAGACCAAAATATGCATATTCGCAGTTGCCACAAGTTTTATCCTCGTCCTTTTCCTCCTCATAAAAACAACTGCAAGCTGAACTATTTGGATCTACCTCACGTATTGGATATTCCTCACGTGGATCCTCACAATACCATTTATCATCTTTGCTGCTATAATATACGAAATCACAATCGAAGCAGGTTTTACCTTCGTCTTCCATTATTTCTCCTCTTCTTCCTCAAGTCCATAATACTCTTTCAAATACGGAAAGAACTCATCGGCGAACTTTGTGAAACAGCTTTTGCATAGATGGCCACATGGTTGAGCATCAACGCTTATGTGATGATAGTCACCTTTGTCACTTCTTGAGTCACCATACATTAGTTTCTCACAACAATCGCATCTGATCATGTTTGACATGAAATATCATTCCTCCTCATCCTTTTCTCTAGGCCGCTTATCTCTGAATTTAAATGTCCGATTTCCCTTACACCACGGACAACTCCCATGATTCCTGCACGACTTATCAATAGCCTTTGATCCATGAAACTGTTTCCGCCATTCTTTCTTATGCTCAATTGCTTTGTCCAGACTCACAGAATATCACCTCTTAATAATCAATGGTTTTGTAGATTTCTTTTCCATCGCCATATTCTTTAATAATCTGTTTGTATCCAGCATTTGTTTGCTTAGTATCTTCATAGTAAAAGAAAATGTGCCCGAATTTAATTGCTTTATGCATAAATCGTTCAGCTTCTTTCTTTGACTTAGCACCGACTCTATATCTACCGGCGGTTGATCGTTGATACAATTTTCTAGGCCTACCAGAATCAACTAGGAAAATATAATTCATTATTTGCTTCATATTTATTATCGGCGTCTACCATAGCATTCATTGCCTCGGTCATAGAACATTCTTCAAGAAGTTTTCTGCTCATCTCCTCAGTTTCAGCGCATATAAACATGTAGCCTATATCATACAAAATCTTTGAAGCATACTGATCTCTTTCGTCAGTACTTTTTTCAAGCATTTTCGAATAATTAATTATTTTTTGTCCGACATACATTCGCCTTTCTCCTTTTCACTTAATAGCTCTGTTCTTCTCAGTACGCTTTCGAATCCTCTCAACATCTTTCTTAATAATATTTGTATCGGTTTTAGTTTCGTTTAATACTTCAAGTCTCTTAGTTATAAACATCAGCATATTTTTCTCATAACTCTGTCCCTCTTCAATACAGCATAGTTTTCTATGGCATTCGCAAAGCCAGTCATTAGCTATAATAACTTTTGCGGAAATCTCTTCAAGAGTTGACCGAATATCCATTAAGCATAGGAGACTTGCAAGTGCACTTACCGCAGTTAACACAACTCCAACTATAAACACAATCATAACTTTCTCAACGTCCATATTCTATCTCCTATCTCTTCATAGATTTTATAAGGTAGACTATCTCCTCAACGTTGTCCAGGATAAGATGAAGGGTAACAGTCTTTATGGTTGAAAGCACAACAATAATAGTCATAAGTGTTATAACCAAGTACACAAAAGTATTAGCATCCATTATTCCCTCCTCACTTTCCAATCAAATATAACGACATAGCAACCATAAGCGACAGAATTGCATACAGCTGCTTCGTAATCTCCACCTGGAATGTATTCTCTCGTCTAATCACCATAAGCTCTATGGCATCGATTGCAAATATCACTGCGAATCCGATCATAGCAATAAGTCTTGCTGCGTCTAAAACTGAAAGTATTGTCATTTATAATCTCCTTTCTCCTTCTTATTTTGACATTTCTTAGGGAAAGAACGGATAAAACCTTGCTTCTTAACACACCAATAATTACTTACCGTGAGTTCCCCTAACTTGTTTTTATTCCTATAATACTTTGTAAAGTATATGCACCCTTTGCAGTCACGGATATTCATGTTTCCTCCTTCGGTGGTTCTGTGCAACAGCAAGTCAGCAATTTTAGTTCAATCAGTTCCTTGCTCAGTTTCTCAATGGCATCGGCGGCTTGCACAATTAAGTTTGCGGCCTCTTTGAACTGCGCCGCCTTTAGCATTTCTTCGACTTCTCTTAGATGCTTTACCAGTTCGTCATACATCAGCTTCTACCACCCTCCATTAACTTTAGCCTTCATATCTTTTCTCCTTTCAAATTCCAACTCTCTTTGACCCACTGTTCTCTACAAGCGTTACAGTCCTCGTCATAACAACAGAAACCGGGATTGTATCCAGGAGGACAAGGTATTTCTGAAACCTTATACGTATTTGAATCTGTTATCACGTATCTACTGTCATCGAGTTTGATCCCTAACAATTTGGCGATTTCCTCTAGAGATCCTTCAACAACAGCACCATTAATGTAAGCAGTCATTCATTCTCTCCCTCCAATTCCTTTTTAGCTTCATCTATGAAATTTTTCATTAAAATAACCGATTTAAATACAAGTCCGTCTGGAGAAAACTCACTATGTTTGAAATCGTCTTCGGTTAGAACATAGTCCATCAAAATATAATCCTTGGGTTCTTTTGCATTTTCATCCACAATTCTAATGATGAGAGATTTTTTCGAACAGCCTTCAAGACTGTCAAAGCATATGCTATAGCCGGAATTCACCAGATTAAATATCTTGTTCAGTAATGTATTTTCCATTTAAATATCTCTTTAAAAACAAGTAAAATCCATTCCGCCTAATGTACAATGGCAAGGTCCTTTTCCATAGTTAGGACAGTTCTTGCATGGATCTGGAATAAAATCATAGTCAATTACCCGCACCGGACTTAACTGGATTCCAAGGATTCTCGCAATTTCTTCCGGTGTTCCTTCGACCTCTGTTCCATTAACCTTTGCTTTCATGTTCGCTCCTTCCTTTTCATAAACAGCGTTGTGGATTGCAACCCTCACCTTGATGAGGACAACCCTTGCAAATGTCCAGCTCATCATTAGGTTTCTTATTTTTCTGTTCATGTTTGACCAAAAAATCATCGTAGTCAATCACCGGTCCATGATTGTATTTAACTTCAAGAAACTTAGCTATTTCCTCAGGAGTTCCCTCAAACTCAATACCATTAACGTTTGCTTTCATTCTCTTCCTCCAATTTCTTGCGCATTTCATCTAGTATTTCGCATACAGCTTGTTCTGGGTCAACTGTGTAATTTATAAAATACTCCTGACTCGTAGCTCTGTTGATCGCTTTATTAAGAGAATTCTTCAATAGTTGAATTTTTAAAATCTGGTATCCGAATCTACCGCCGTTGTTGAAAGACACGGTATAACCTTTACCGATTAGTTCAAATATCTTAGAAAACAAGTCGGCTTCTTCCCTCTTCATTTCGTTGTCTTTGTAACCTTCCCAACACTTCTCACAATTCATATCATAATCAGCACAAAACCCGCCATTGTATCCAGGTGGGCAGAAAGGATCTTCATTCATATTTTCACCCCTCCTCATAACCTTTCCTCTATAAACTTAATTGTCGATGAATCAGATGTTATAGTAAACGGATAATAGCTCCAAATATGAACTATTCCACTCGGGTAATCACAATCCATACGAAAATTTCCGCCTTTAAGTTCTACATCATCGCAATATCCGCCAAACCTTACTAGTTTCTTGTCCTCATCTTTGAAACTAGCAACGAAGTCCATACACTCCCAACCACTTTCATGTTTTTTACGATTAGGAATAACCCAGACTCCGATAACACCATGAAGAACCTCATCCCATTCGCGTTTTGGTGTAGCGAGTAATTCTTTTCTTGTCATTCAAGCACCCTCCTCCACCAATTCGAATGTGAATCCTTTTACCCTTCGTTTTTCGCCACCGTATTTAGGCATATAAATAGCTTTGTAAATGTTTGAATTCTGCTCGTATGGAATTCCCAATGCTTCACAAACCGATCTATAGCCATAGAATATCTCTCCAGTTTCTATGACACGAATCCTAGTTCTACAACTATCAGGAAACCCTTCAAATGCTTTTAAATATAACGATAATACTCCTCGCTTCACATGACCTCGACCAGTGCTAAGTGTGACAGCTCCATAACGATCACGTTTTTTGATCCGCCCGGTCTTGTTATTCTTGACCCTCTGCTTGTTACTGACAGAATATAATGGAAACTCAGAAATTATTCGCCACTGTTCTCTAGGTTCTGAAGTCTTCCAGATAGATTTAGGCAGTTTAAATTTGTCCACTCAGATCAATCCTCTCTAATCGTCCTCTCCGTAAAGAATCTTTTGAATATCTTCTAGCTCGCGTTCAATTACGCTACAACTATCATCACTTAATGGTCTTTTATTCCTTAGACGCAAAAGAGCATTGTTAACACTTGATCTCATGTCCTCCAGATCATCCGTAGTAAATATCACTACCTGTTTCATAAGACCTCCTTCAATTTACACCACTCAGGTTTACCGACATCAAACTCCGCATAGTGATAACGATCTACACATCCGTTAGAATATAAATTGCAACCTCTATAGGTTTCATCGCCAAATGGACACTCCGAGCATTTAGTAATCTCATTGCTCACTTCGAACATATATTTGTACTTAGTGTACTCAGCCAATTAAATCAATCCTTTCTGGATCAAAATATAAAGCGCCATGCCGGTGAATAGTGAACTCATAACTACATTTATAAGCGCTGAAATACCCTCATCCACATCATCTCCAGCAATAGTAGAAAACAAATAGCTAGCTACCACCACTGCAAATATAATTACTCCAACAGCAATCCGTCCTAGAATCAATAGAAATCCTCCTCATAGTATCTCGTAAACAGCCAAAATTTCTTCCTTTCATATTCCAGTTTCTTACCAAGCATAGTTTCTAACTCCGTAACAAGCTGCTCGAATGCCACATCACAATTCTGTACACCAGGAGTTTCGATTTCGTATTGATCTAGCATTTCTTTAAAATTAGCGAAGACGGTCCTCAGCATTTCGAAACTCTGTTCAGTCATTTCTCCTCATCCTCCTATCAAAGAACCAACCTTCCCAATAGCCGAAAATATATCGTGCGTAGGCAAGTGTCACCTCTTCGTAACGTCTCAAAAGTTCTCTTAAAATATAAAGCCAGCGACGTGCGCCTCTTAGTAGCATTACGTAATTTTTTGGATTAAGCGTCTCACTATAATTGAACTAAAGATCTACGGCTATTACTCTTTTGACCTTATCAGCGAAAGGCTCATAAAATATCAAAGTGCCTCGAGCTCCTTCTCCACATTAGCCAAGTTGCTTTCCACATCACTTTTAGTCGTTTCAAGTAAGATCCTCACAGCTTCTCTCGGAACAGGTAATTCTTCATATGCCATCTCCTCATAACGCTTATCAAAATATAAAAATGACATTTTATAGAATGGGTCCGTAATATAGCCGTTGTCCCATTCATCCTTGGATCTAATTTTTTCTGTACACTTGATAGCCTTTTTATCCCAGTTGTCGAGAAGCAGCTGAATATCTTCAAGTATGCTTTTCAGTTTCTCAATTTCTTTTACTAAGTTGCTGGCTTTATAGAAATTGTCAGTTGTCATTTCAAGTTACCATTCTTTCTCACCATAGATGCATACTTTTGTGATTAAGTATCCACATACTTCAGTTGGTTTGTTATAGATCATATCATATTCCAGATCAATCCTATACTCGTTTTCATCCACAATAACACCGTCTATACCAACGATTACGGTGTTCCAAGAATTATCAGCGAGACCTTTGTATACATTCACAAGATGCCTATCCACTTTACTTACACTATTTAAGTAGCGAAGCAAATGTTCTTTCGTGTCATTATAAAGATACTCTGTGCTCTTAGCCGTTAGAAACTCCATAAGATCATCATATTGTGTCTGTTTCTGGAATTCTTCAGTCATTTCCTCGCACATCCCCATTCCAGCTCCTTAAAAGCTTCAAATGCCTCATAAGCCTTCGAAGCTTCATCGAATAACGAATTGTACTTTTCGCGAAGCGGCATATCTTCTCCTAGTCGTGCTTTTGGATCGGCCATTATCTCAGCGTGCTTTTTCTCGTATGCGTCCCATGCTTCTTGCTGTTGCAAGTGTAGTTCCTGCGATTTTGCTTCAAGGATATGATATGTAGTCATCAACTCTTCAGCTGTCATACTCTCTCCTTACAATCCAAGCTCTTCACTAAGTTTTTTAGATCTATAGTCTTTAATAATCTTCTTAGCATGTTCCTCGTCTCTAGCTGTGCAATAGCCATTAAAATATAATTCATACAGTGTTTCGCGATAATATGACCCTCTTAAGAATTCGCCATAAGTTTGATAATTAGTTTTGTCTGTGTAATGATCGACACTAACCGATTTAATTTGTCCTTTGTTATCGACAATAACTTTGTAAACAGGATACAGCTCAGCTCGTTCTTCTGGAATATCAGCATCAAGAATGTACTCGGTTATGTACACAGGATCATCAACGGATCCGTATTTCCGTTCCATCCATTCTGCTTTCTCTTTATCCATCGTTACGGCCATAATATAACGATCGGAATACTCTCCATTTTCAATAACATATACGGTTTTATTGTTCATTCCTCTTCTAACTCCTCTAGATGTCGCTCGCACTTCTCGACCAACGCCTCATATGTCCTGCACTGTGCGTCACATGTCTGCTTAGCTTTTGCTATTTTTTCACGAGTATCCTTAATCTGATTTTGCAAATATATCTTATTCACTTTTTTTAAATACTCGTCAGAAGTATCAGGACGATCCCAGAAGTACGATGAAGTTTCGAAATCACGCCGTTTTGCAAGAAATAGGTCGTCGAGTAAGGTTTCTGTATCATCCGGATCATGAACACTGGCAAAACAAAGCTGGACCAACTCGTCATTTCCAGGAACGATCACATAAATATAATGCTGATTCAAGTAAGCAACAGCACGCCTCTCGACACTGATTCGTCCGTCCGGATAACATATGACTTCGTAAATACAGTTCTTTTTGCTTAGGAACTGTTTCTCAGGTATGCTCATTTCTCCTCCTCAAGTCTCACTATTTTCATGCCTCAACTCAAAATATCCAGTGTTTCTGCTCCCGCTGTATTCATATAGATAGTTTTCTAGCGCCTTAATACAGCATTCTTTAGAACAGAGATCGAGTGATTCGACCGATTCGCAGCTGTCATTTCCCCAATCGTAATGACCTGTAGTAAGATGCCAATATTCATTATGCCTAGTACGTTTATTATCATTAATCTCGTAAATTGTCTTTCCGCAAATATCACAAGTGCAAAGTCCGTGCACAGTTACTTCCTGTTCGACGAGCCTCTTCTCAGTTATACGTTTTATCATTCGATAATCTCCTTTAACGTTTTATATGAATATCTTTCTATCTCGATTTCCAGTAACTTCATCCCATCAAGTTTTCTCTGCCATTCGTAGGTAGGGCCGCCATAGATAGATCGAGCACTATGCAAATATCTTTCGAAACCATTGTCTTTTAGAAGTTTAATCTTCCGCTTCCATTTGATGTTTTGTACAACACCAATGGATAGAAGTATTGAGAACGCTATTGCAAAGAAACCAATGATTGCGGCTTCTCCGATTAACTTTAGCATAAAATACTTTTCAACCATTTAACTCCTCCCTCAATCTCCTTATCTCATCCGCTGCCTCATTCAATAGCTTTCCCATGCAGGCAATGCACTCTCCTTTTTGTGATCTACGAAGCCCATCGAGTTCACATTCGCCACAACAGGCATCATCACAAATTGCGATTTTCTCAAGAATATCCATTTAGTTCTCCTCCACAAAACGGGCAATGTGTAATAGCAATTTCCGTCGTTAGTATTGGAACTCGAAACATACTTTCCGTTCCTTCAAGTGTTCCTCTTAAAGAACTTCCGTCAGCATCATTTATCAAATATAAACGTAGAGTTAGAGCTCCGTTGAACTTCTCACCACAATGGTTATACAGCCAATCGCTTTCAAGAAATAATTTTCCAGTTTCTTTTAGCCGAGAACAAATTTTGCAGCTCACTTCTTCTCTCCTTCGACATCCAGTAGTTTTATAATCTCTCCTACTTTGTTACTAAGATCGATGAATTCGTCATAAGAAAGGAAATCCCCAGCGCAGTCTCTGTACTGTTTCAGTGCTTTTATCATTAGGTACTTTTGCTCACCGGTAAATATCTTAGCTTCGTCACCTTTAAAAGTTTCTAGCTCCCTTATAGCATTGCCACAACCCTCAAAATTTTCATGAAGAACATCATTGAAATATTTAAAGACCGTCTTGATCACTTCATGGCGATTAACGTATAGAATCATTTAAAATCTCTCTTTCTCCGGCATGTTCTACAAATATAACCGTTATAATCTTTGTAAAGCATTGTATGAGAGTCTCCACAAACAAAGCAACAAACAACAGTTCCTTTACGCTTTCTCTGCTGCCTTAAAGACATCGTAGACATACAACCGTATAAATATGATTCATTTACTGGCATATCTCGTCCTCCTTTACCTCTCTAGCTTCTTCTAAATATCCATGGAACAGGTATTCATCTGAATTTCTATAAATTTCAGTAATATCATCTATGAATTTGTAGAACTCTTCTTTCTTTTCGATCCATCCAGATCTAGGAGAAGTGCCATAATCTCCGAATAGCATTACTGATATCATCCAGAACATTTCAAGCCATTCTTTTAGCTGGCCGTCATACTTATAATAATCTGGCAAAATGTATCCAGTAGTCTCAGAAGGCTGGATTTTCTTCCATTCAAGAATATCTTCTGCAATCCCGTTGTACCAAACTACAGAGTCTAATGCATATATTAGTTGTTCCTTGGTCATTTTTCTTTACCCCATTTGTATTTATAAGACTCGCACCAAACATCCGATCCCCAAGCATGTCTCTTGTCACAATGAATGAATTTAGGAGGACCTGCAACAATCGTCAAACCGAATTTGCATTTACTACAAGTGACATTTTCTTTATCAACACCATACTTTTCAGCAAGCTCTTTTCTATTCATTTCCCCTCACCTTTCATAATCCGGTTAAAGTACCGTCCTTCGTTGAATGTCTTCTTCTCAGCAATAGCTCTGCCAATAGCAATATCAATTGGCGCTTTTGACTTCAGATGGTAGTAATACAAATCCTTAAACGGTGTATTGAGTCGGTCAATTCGTCCCTCAGCCTGTTTCATCGTCTTATAGCTGTAGTTCTGGCTGTAAAATATAATTGTATCTGTCTTGATGCAATTCCAACCCTCACACAAATTGTACTGCACTAGAAAGCACCACTTTTCCCCACTTGGTATCTCCTGGTGTTTATGCCCATTCCACTCAGCCACTTCAAACCCATAAGCTATATCCGTAAGAGTTTCCTTAATTACCTTGAGCTCATAGTCAAAGTTGTAAAATATAATTGCTTTTGGATGCTCATCAAGGATGTCCAGCAGCTCATACAATCGCGAAACGTCTTTATTAACCGATTTCCTCAGGCAGTAACACAAACTGGAAGCATTATCGAGTGGCTCGTCCTTCCAAGGATCCCAACGTTTTTTCATAATTTGTTTGTAGATGTTCTTATCCCATTCGCAATTAATATCAATATGGTGAGCAGTGGTCGGTCTTTCGAAGTCCATGTCTACAAGGACCCGCTCCCTTAACCTCTCGAGTCTCTTCGTGTTGAAATATCTATCAACTTTCCAATAAGTGCCCATCCGCTTGAAAGAAACATGCTCCCGGTTGAACTCACTGCGGTTTTTATAAAAACCATTCGCCACAAATACAGGAATATAATCAGTCCATGTATCACCAGGCGTAGCGGACAGTAAGATCCACTGGTTCTTCTTAGTAATCTTCAGAAATGCTTTGACCCAAGCGCCGTTCCCAACAACTCGCTGCTCGTCAAATATAAAGAACGCGCCTTCGATGTCAGAGTATTTATGGATGTTGTTCCATGAGTCGATCACCACTTTTAGATCAACGTATGGTTCCTTGCCACCACTATCTGCCTCTTTCTGCTTTTTTCCCTCACTAGTCGCAGAATATAAAAGAAACGGAATGCATTCTTTCTCCCATTCGAATGTATCCCGCTTCCTCGCAGTTGTTATTATGTATAAATCAATCGGATGAGTCATAAGTTCGAACTTCGGTCTTATTCTCCCTCCGCCCACTACACAGTGGTAATAAGCCAAAGCCGTTCTCGACTTTCCGGATCCGACCCCGCCACAGAGAATGCAGCCATTATGCATGTTTTTTAGCGCTTCTCTCTGATGGTCATACAGGTTAATTGGCAATTTGCTCACACCTTTGTTTTAAATATCATCCTTAGCATCTGTTAGTGGATACGTAACACCGGCTCGTTCGTAGTCACAGCAGTCATACGCATAATCAGTATCGAGGTAGTCATAGCCCCATGTGCAATCTTGTCTTTTGTAATGATCACAGCGCTTGCAATTTGATATGTTGTCTTCCATTTCTATTTTCATTTTACTCAATCCATCCAATAACGCTTCCATCCGGTCTCTTAAAACCATAAGTATCAATGGTGCTGGTATAAAGATTCTTTACCTCCTCAAATTTGTCAAAAGGTATTTCTTTTTCAAGATCGTAATCTATGGTCGGCAGGTGCTCATAATGCTCAAGATCATAGAAATCATCTAAATACTCTTCTTTAGTCCATTCCCAATAGACTTTAAATAAGATAGTTCTCTTTCCAATATCAATTGTGACTCGACCCTCTTCCCAATTTCGAGTATTTAACATGCCTTCTTGTGTAATACTAAGAACCCCTTCGTTTCTACCTACACAATCGTGTATTGGTAAATACTTTGAAAGCTCCGGATCGGCAAGAATATAATTCCTTTCTAAAGCATTAATCCCTGCCCCCGTAGAGTCAAGAAGCTTGATAGCCAAATCCAGATCGTCTTTGGCCGGTTCTTGTATCGCATTCAATTTGTCGAGAATAGCACCTGTGCGCCGTAAACTTATTCCGGTATATGCATCCCAGTGATAATACGCATTGGCAAGAAGTTTTCCATTAGAAACAATTTCAACATTTAATCTCTGACCCATTTCTATTCTCCTTTTATAGTCTATCTTTTCCTTTCTAGCTTCTTCTAAATATCCACGGAGCATATATATACCGTAATTTTCATTAACTTTCTGAAATTCTTTCGAAGGCGACGATGTCACCCAATTCAAATATAAATGCGCCTTAACCCAATAGAAAAACTTTTTGTTTTTGGTGTACAGATACTTTTTCATGCTCTTAACAACGTCCGGAATATATTTCCACGGTCTGTTATACCAAAGTGTGAAAACTATTTTTCTAAACATACTTTCTCCGTTTCATTTCTCAATCTCTACAGCAAAGACGTTTGTGTTCAGAGCAGCGAATCGAAGAACCTTAGCTTCTGCATACTCCGGCTTCAAATACATCTTAGGCTGGAAAGGTGAGCATAAAGTAAACAATATCTCAGAAACATTTTTCTCCTCGCGAGTACAATCGCAGAATCTATTGAAATTCTCCTCACCATTAAGAACATAGATTCGAATATAATCGAAATTAGTGCTTGTGTCGTAATCGAAACTACCATACGAATAAAGTACTACGGTATTTGCAAAGTCATTAAGTGTCATTTTTCTCCTCCTCAGAATATAATTTGTCGAAATACTCGTTCCAGATTTTCTCGGTAAATCTTTGCAGTACGCCGAAAGGAAATTTCTCCTCGCTATCAGGTTTAAGTCCGAATTTCTGTTCCATTTCTTTTACGATGTAGCTCCATGAAATTGAGTAATCCATTATCTATTAGTCTTCTTTATTAACCCTTTAACCCAGTAAATTCTTCTCATAACCTCTTTAGGTTCTTCGTCTACGTGGTAGTATTTGGTATGATAAGGTGTAACTGCTACTACACTGCCTGACCCCTTATCGCCCTCGACGACAATGATAGAGTCGATGGAAATATAAATAGGCCCACCTTCGCACGTTAATTCAATGAACCCCATTTGTCGCCTTCCTCAAGCGCCTCGCCTACTTCCTTAAGCGCCGCATCTACTTTGTTCCGAATTGATTTTAAATATGCTATTGATGTCGACACATACCCAGCATCAGTATAGAATTCTTCGATGGTCCTCACCATCAGGATCCTGTAACAAGCGTCTCTATCGAATTCACCGGCAAGAGGGCATTCATCACAATGCTTCCCAATACATAGTCTAAGAATCTTTATAAGTTCTGGTTTCGTGACTTTGCTAATGTCTTTATCAAGTTTCATTACTTCTCCTCTCTTCATGATCATTCCAGTCCTGTTCGAGTTTTTGTTTGAAAATATCATTCGCTAGGATAACATTCTCAGCTTCAATTACACTCCACCAGGAATTATTGTATCCCACAAATCCATATGTGTTTAACCCATGACGCTCAACTGCAGCTTGATATTGATTATAAAGTTGCTGGACACGTTCTCGAACATTTTTAAAGCCAATACCTTTAATTTCAGAATCAAACTCAGATTTTAAAATATCAAGATCAACTATCTGGTAATCGTCCCATGGATAGACAGGATACCATTTAATAAGATAGCGCCTCATCATTTACCTATCCTCTCCCTCAGGAAATTATTAAATCGATCAATAGCATTCGCCATAATACCAACTAAATAAGCCAATATCTGAAACGGCCAAAATGCCATTAAAATTAGCGCATCTGCTTCGTAGCAACACTCTTTTGGAGCAAACCACCTGTCTGGATACTTTACCGAAATAAACATAAAGAGCATGCAGACCGCAAAACCGACTACTAAATAGATGTAAATACCAAGCAAGACTTCTAATATTAGAGCCATTTCCTCCACCATCCTCTCCTTTCAGAAAATATAATTAGAAGCGTTATCGAAGCAATATCGCTTCTGCGTTATTAATAGTCCGCTCCATGTTACAGAGTTGTTCCACCAAACTGAGAATAAGGATCTGGTTCTCTTGTTTCAACTCAGAATATTTACTAATCAGTTCTACAGTTCTCTCGCCATGAGTATGCTGCCACCAATCTCTTTCAGGACAAAACTCGCATTCGACAGGTTTCTTGCTCCCCCTATCGTATCCTAAGTCATATCCTTTCTTGTAAACTTCGGCATTACTTCCGCACTCCATCATGCAATTATCAAGTCTGTTCACAAACTCTCCAAGCTGAGGCCTGAGTGCTCTCCAATCTTCAGTTACTCGTTTTGGATCAGTCATGAAATATCCCCTTTCTTTTTGCTCACGATCTCAATCGGGTAGCCCAGCTTGTCTTCGATTTCTTCAACCGACATTTTTCTAGGGTACCGTTCAAGCGTTTTCTCGGCATATGCATATTTGGCATCCGATAGTTCTCCATTAGCTTCCCTCATGTAGCAAACATCGTCATCGAGCTTAATTTTGTAACTGATGCAATCACTAACAGCTCTAATATTTAATTCTGGTACAAGCCGATTCGGTCTAAGTGGAAGTACTGCTTCTGGAATATCAACAAGCAACTTTTCGTATTCTGTTTCAACTAGATACTGTATATGCATTGTTGGGTAATTTTCACCCTCCGGATCAATTTTCACATCACATTTAATAAGTTTAGCCTTAGCATCGGGTTTAATTTTCATTTCCCTATTTCTCTCCCTTTCACTTAACTTTTTCGCTGGAAAGCCCTAAATCTAACATATAATTCGTGTTATCCCCAAGAACTGTAGAAGGAAGCTCGCCATTCCATTGTTTAATCCAGTAATACTTGATGAGGTCCTGTGTAAGAGCTTCGGAAATTCTCTGATTCATTTCGGCTTCTCTCTGACCAGCGAACAAACTTGCTTCAGCCTGGATCTGAACAACTTCAAGATCGGCATTAGCAGCGATGATTGCTTTTTCTGCCTCTGCATTGGCTGCAATAACTGAACGTTTAGCCCTTGCTTCTTCTTCCATGGTTTGCTGTGCTTGCTGAGTTTCTGCAGTTAGTTTGTTTTGTGCTGCCACCTGTTTGGCTTCGACAGCATTAGTAAACGCATCAGTAAAGTCGATATCTTCAACAGAAATCGAAATCACAACGATGCCATACTGCTTCATATCTGCTGCTGTTTCCTGAAGAATAGTATCTGATAAGGTCTCGCGCTTTGAAATAAGATTTTCAGCTGAATACTGCGAAAAGACAGCTTTAGTGTTCTCTACGATTCTCGGATACATCACATTTTCGTAATATGAAGTGCCGACGGTTTTATACAGAATCTGGGCTGTTTCCTGATCAATGCAATAGTTAATACTTAGGATTAGATCTACTTGCTGAATATCACTGGAAAAAGCAGAAGTCTGTATCTGAACCTTCTGGGTTCGATTGTCCATGATAATAACATTCTGCCAAGGAGCAATGAAATTAACACCTGCCTGAAGTGTTCTGTCCTCTACCTTACCAAATGTTGTTAGAATGCCAGTGTTTCCAGTTGGTACAATAGAAAAACAAGATGCAGTGAGCACCCCAACTGCCAGCGCGCATCCAATATATGTAGGATAGATTACCTTTTTGCCTTCTTCATTCAAAGTTGTAATTAATGTAGATATACCGATTCCAAGAACGATAAATACTATAGACAGCAAAATAGAAACCATTTTTCTTTCTCCTTATTTTTTAGTAATTAATCAAATTTGTTCAGTTCTTATTTCAATCAGATTCCTAATATGTTCATGCACCATTGAGCCGCAAATGCGGAGATTATTCCAACTATCAGAACAATACCTCCTATGAGATAACACATCTTGAAATCTCGTTCTCCACTTAAGAGCCCAAATATAGCTGTTGTAAATATATGACCAATTTCGAACAGCACCAGTCCAGCAACGATCTTAATTATCATTTTCATTTCCTTTCAGACCGCCAAAATAGTTATACATCCATAAATAATTAACACGCCTAGCAAGAATGTTACTATGAGATCAAACGCTATTAAGTAAGATTGTTTGAAATTCTCTCTATCACTTGGACCTGTTAGCAATATTGTGCCTAATAGATGAACGATTTCGAACAGCACCAGACCAGCAACGATCTTAAGTATCACCATTAATCTGCATTGTTTTTTCAAGCATATCATTAGCAAGCTTGAGCATTTCGTGAGTCGATGAAGTTTGTTCCTTCAGCCAATTGATGTAATCATCACGCTGTTCTTTTGTTACATATGGCTCGGCCATCCTAAAGCTTTCAATATAAAGCATAGTCCATCTTGTCTGAATAAGTAATTCCATCAGTAAAGCCTTATCGCCTGCATTCATTTCTTAATCTCCCAAAATGTCACATCGCCATTGTCATCTTCCATTCGTTCAAACCGCTCAGGATGATTCTCTGGATCTTTGCAAGGGCCATTCTTAGCATGATCTTCGAAAACTGTATGGTGACAAAAATATTCATCACCGAAGATCTCGCATTGCCGAAACCGAAGCTCGCAAGCTTTCCTGTCGCACAAATATAATGTTCCGTTCATTCTTAGTCTTCAGCCCCTTCTTCGATCTCGCCCGTAACTTCAGCTGTTCCAACACAGTCACACCCTTCGGCCCATTCTCTCATGAAATTCGCGCATGCTTTAGCGAATTCTGGTAAATGTTCTTTAATCTTATGAGAATAGTCCGGAGCGATTCTCACATTTATACTCCAGCCGTCTTTCTTTTCTTCCGGAATCCACTTCTTAGAATCTTTCTTAAAGTCCTTGTAGCTCTCACCAAATATCTTTTTAAGCATGCACATAGCAATGCCCAGTTCATAGTTAAAGTCATCGTCCTTTGCGCACTTGGTAACCGTCTTGCTTCCATCGTTCCAAAATACGATCGTAGCCGGTCCAGAAAATATAACTTTACGAATCTTAATGTATTTACCGGCCTCAAACGTTTCCGAGGCTTTTATCTTTTTTATTACTTCTCTTTTTCCATCTGGCAGAAGCGCATAAACTGTAGCGGCGTCAAGATCAAAATCAAACCCCATCCTCTTTCTCCTTTATCTAAAAATATTAAACGTCACAAGCATTGTAACTATCACCGAAAATATAATATTAATACCTGCTTTGAACCATCGTACATTACTTTCACTAGATGCGTATAATGTAATAAAACTTAGAATAAAAACAAAAATCGCAAACAAATACGTTTTTATCATCAGTTTTTCTCCTTAGTTAGCAACAGTTAGCAATACTTTTCTTACTATCTCGGTCAGGCTATCATTAAAATAATATGAATGATCATCCGCTGTACGAATACAAACCACGTTTTCTTCTTCGTAAATGGCTGTAATTTGGAGAACATTAATTAAGACTCGTCTTCCATCTGCCATTGTCAGATCAATAAATTTAGGCCTTATCGTCGGATTTTGTATTGGCATCGTTCTCCTCCGGTTTTTTCCTCTGATATTGCGTCTTTAACCATTCGATTTCTTCTTTTTCTTTCTGTTGTTCTTTTTTACGTTTCTCCACCATTTCGAGATAGTTTTTATTCGCTATCCCGATAAGCGCTTTCTTTGCTGCGTCGGTCATATAACTTTCTTTTATTTCCTTTCTAACATCGTCTATTCTGTAGAAAATATCATTCTACATCAATCCTTTTGCCGCAATTAGGGCAAAATCTATCTCCAGGTTCACCAGCTTCATTACAATATGGACAACACCACATACCCTTTACAAATATCCAGTTTCTTGCTCGCTCTTTAACATTAGTCAGGCCGAGCAAGTAATCGCAAGATACTCCGAGGTAGCTAGCCAGTACTTGCAGTGTTCTCGCCGAGGGCATTTTGTTGTTGTAAATATAATTATTTAGAGTCTCCCTACTTACAACCCCGTCATCTGCCAAAGCCTGCTTGGTTTGTCCGGAATCGCTTATAGCCTCGTTTAGTCTTTTTATAAAAATATCAGAATCTGAAACCATACGTGCTTTCGCTGCTTCACGAAACTCATGCTTGGTCATATAGATACCTCAGCGCATAAACATTTTATCACTACGGGTCATGCCGAGAGAAGGCGGTAATGTAAAGCGTAGCCACTTAAGCTTAGCAAAATATAATACTTCCCATTTGTCGTCTCCGATTTCATAGCCCTCCCAGTTTTCGCCGTTCCAATAATCCTGAGAAATATAAATGTGGTCTTTCTCGATTCCATCCTCACTGTCGAAATGAGCCTTAAGAATCAGAATATAATCAGCGGAGTTATTAGGCTTCATGTCGTTCGGACTTCCGGTATGCCAGAAATTCTCATATGTCGCTTTAACACGTTCTTGCTCTTCGTAAAGAACACTCTCTGCAATACTGAGGCCTTTGATTATTCCTGTTTCACGCTCGTCGTTTTCATCCGCTCTAAGTTCTCTATCCAAACGAAGTTCCTGCAATCTCTGAAGAGCTCTTGTGTATTTACCCATTAATATTTCTCCTTTTTAAAAATATAAAATTAAGAAAAGAGGGTCATATTTCAGACCCTCTTGAATATCAAATTAGAATGGTAATCCTTCGTCATCTGAATTAACAGCAGAATATCCATTTCCGACTCCTCCGCCAATTTCAGGAAGACTCTGGAAATCTTCGTCTGAGGTAAAATCATCTTCTTTAATCCAAACAATCAGCCCTCTAAGGTAAGCAGTGATTCCTCTGTTAGAACCTTTTTCATACGGGCTGAGTGTAATCTGAACTTTTGCTCGCTCGATATACTCCCGATCGAGATTGCCGACGGTTTCCATTGTAAGACGCATCTTACCACGCGGTGTCACTCTCCACATTTCTTCCGGAGGATAGGCACCAAACAGCACTTTCAGGGTGTACAGCGGCTCTCCATCACCATTCTCAGGAACATGTGTTCTGACATTTGCACCTTTAATTACTACTCCACTTTTAGTTACAAGCTCGACATTTGAAAGCAGATCCACCTGCTCGCTGTTTAGCACCACATTAAAATATCTTTTGCCTTCTTCTGTATAATCTGTGGCTCTTCCAGAAAAGTTTTTCCATCTAAGTTCGACATCTCTAAGAGTTACATTCATTCTAGACATTGTTAATTATTGCTCCTTAAAATATAATTAGTTATTTTCAGTAATTGTTTCCGGCTGTGCTTCAGCTTTTGCTTCCGGAATAAATTCAAACGCGTAGTCTTTCGTGATTAGGCCTTTAAGTCCAAGGCCTCCAGCGTAAGTAACTGCTATACCTGTGACGGCTGTGCTGATGCCAGTTATAAGCGTTACGACTGTAAAAAGAATATTCTGTGTTTTCTTACTCACTTCTTATTCCCTCCTTTCTTAATAATATTCCCCAGCCCTTTACGTTCCTGGTAAAGAGTCGGGAGCATCACAATTCCCTCCCTTAAATATCTTTCCTGACGATTGTGGTTACGCTTTTCGAATCCACTGTTTTTGTATCTGTTTGCCATTTTAGTTTTCTCCTTTCAAATAAAAGGAGGGCCGTTGTAGACCCTCAGTTTTTCTATTTAGTTGCTTAATGCTTTTAAAAATCCGACCGTAAAACCTTTCAAATAGCCCCTAAAGTAGCTAATATGTCCAAGAACATAGCATTCAATCTTAAATATAAAAATTCTTAAATCGCTATATCCGTCCAGCTTTAGCCTCGTACTATAGTGGGCAATCTTATTTCTAAGCTCTACTTCGTAATCTTTAAGTTTCATTTTCGCTCCTCCTAAAAATAGTATTTCATTTAAGGAGCTGTAAAATTTGCGACTAGGATGTTCAATTCATCACACATGGCTTTGAATCGTTCTTTCTTCTCGCTAAGGGACACAAGCCTCGCTTCTTCAGGACCGTACTGATCTCCTGATTCATAATAGCTGAAATACCAATCCGGACCTTTGAACTCGAAATCATCGTACTTAGGTTCATGCCTGTAAGAACCGCAACCATAAGAGTGAGCTAACTCGAAATATCTTTTTACCAAAAGTGCCTCTTCTTTAGTTCGCGCATAAATAGCCTCAATATTATGGTAAGAGTCTACTTTACATGGCATTTTGTCGATAACGTACCTGCGAATATCTTCATAGTTATTGATATGAATGTATCTTAGAATATCATCCATCCGGTTTCTTCTTTTTATACCTCTCCTCAAATGGAGGATAAATATCAGGGCTGATGTACTCGTACAGTTCTTGATCCAGCTTAGATCCAGACCACCAGAGATCAGTGTCATGATTCTCCTCAACATCCAGATCAAATAGATCACCGTAATCAGCTGAAGCTTCTCCTATATACTGCATCAAATCAAGAAAGAAGTCATTGGAAATATCAATCTTCTTCTCCGCTGCCATTCGACCAAGAGCAATGATCGCCATGTCAATGCCATAGGTTGTTCCGGAACCAATCCCTTGCTGACAAGCTTCATGCCGAATCGGTTTCATGTAGGTCTTGAGATACTGATTGACTATTTCTGCAAAATACTCATCGTGCTCTTTCTTAGATCTGAAGACTGCATAATATGGGACTTTAATCTTACTCACTTTCATCATTGATTGCCTTTGTTAAATATCACAAGAGCTTCACGAATTAAACGACTAGTATGATCATACACATAGCTAGCAGATTGAACTGTCTGATCCTGATGAGTTCTTAAATATCTGTTAATTTGCTCTTCGATCGTATTCGATGCTGCTCTATTAACTATGTCTTCTTGAAACACCTTAGCTATTTGACGCATCAAAAGCCTCCCTTATCACGTTAATAGGCCCATTAAGTGTTGTGAAACTAGTAGGAACATTACCATAATAAGCGCACCGAACTTCAACGATAACGTCTTGTGAGTTAGATCCTCCAGACCAAGTTTTAAAGTCTTTAACAGCGCCTTGGAAAATATCTTTCTTGCTACAGACCTGCGTATGAATGCATGAATCACACGATTTAGGAATATTAATCATTCTTATCTGTCCTTTCACAAATATCAGCGCATTCTTTAAAATGACTAAATGACACAGGGTACGGATAACCGGACTCTTTAAGATCCTTAGTAATCTTTGCCCGAAAACAACTCTCTGGGCATTTTTCAGGATCGTAATCGAGACAATGACAAATATCAGAGTGATCCATTGTTCTCCTGCTCCTTTTCAACCGATTCGATCATCCAGTTCAAATATACTCTAGCTTTCTTCAGATCTTCGAGACCATTCTTCTGCCGGAATCTCCAGACGTACTTCAGAACATTTCCCTTGCAGTAGTCCTGAAATCCATCAGGAGGCATGGAAGCTTCAATGGCCTTGATACACTCGATTCCGCCTTGAGTATAGTGGTTTGGATGATTGACCATATCTGGCTCAGATTCCTTTTCGACACTGTGAACCATACTGGTAACGTTATTAAGCAAATTTTTCATATGCTCCATATCACGTAGGTCATCGGCGCTTGGCCCATAAGCACAAGTTCCGTCAATATCTGGAACTATGCCGCAATGACCTTTGCGAGAACAATAATCACATACATAAGGCTCGCTCTTTGCCTCAGCATGCTCATTTACTCCGACATAGTCAATTGCTGGGATTGGTGCTGCATCTGTAATATAATCAGTACAATTTTCTACAAAACGATCTGGGTTTATCTGCGCACATCCATGCCCAAACAATGAGCACGTTCTACATGTGAGTGCTGATGTACTTACTGTTGTTGCTTGATCCAAAATATCATTCCTCCTTTTTTTAACTTACAAACCACTCAAAGTCACCGAATTTAGAAATATCAGTTACCGCGTCGTCTGCTAGGCGCTTGTAATAGCTTGTGTCAACTTTATCCTGAAGATCTCTCAATCGTACGACTTCGGATTCTAGCCACCGGTAACCTTTCGTTCCAGCGACAGCACCTTTTTTATCCCCGTTTATTCTGAATAATTCACCTGCACCATAACCAGCTAAAATAGGTGTAAACTGTCCAACACGTCCAACGAAAATATAATTATGCTCGTCTTCAGCAAGCCCTTCATTCATGTCCAAATATATGGCAGCATCACCTGCAACGGATTTTGTTTCGCAGTAGTCTTCAAACACAATTGGCTCGTGACTGAAGAGTGTCTTAAATACATACGGAACTGCAAACTGAGTTCCAGTAGCAGTCCATCTGGTTGGTTCAGGATTTCCTTTTGCCGTGGCTTTTTTACAAGCTTTGACCCAATCTCCATCGTCTGTTGTTACTTTCGCGATATAAACAGCGTCATTTACGAGGCAGATCTTCTCGAACTTATGCTCGATCTCAAATCTGTAGCCGTATTTCTCTCCAAAGCCAAGAATAAATTTCTGAAGCTCAGGAGTAGGATCCACAACTTTGATCGAGTCTGTTTTACAATGGATCGGATGGCCTCCGCGGGCCTTAACCTCCTCCAGCAAATCGACCATAAACAGTGCGCCACGCTTTGCAACAATATTATCTTTATTGCGCTTGTCTCTAAACGGACTCTGATAGCCGTCTCTCTCTATTTGAGCAGTCAGGCCGTAGACAGCGTTGATAGCTATTTTTTCAGCTGAGGAGATGCCTTTAGGATCAGCGCCCTGCTCTAAGAACGGAGCCAGTCTTCCTCCGAACAAAGTTTTTGCTTTTTCAAGATCTTCATGCTTAATGGCTAAACGTGACTGCAAAATATCATAAAAGTTGTGCGTGTATTTCCCAAATAAGTATTCTGTGCAAACACTATTTGGGTGCTCTGATTCCACATCGAATGTTATTACGTTTGAGTACATTCCAGGCTCGGACCATACGAACCCACCTTCTCCTACATAGTGCCCTCTATAATAAGAGCGCTGATCCTTTGGTTTTGAAATATCAAACGTATACCCTTCGAAGTATGGAAGAACACTTTGAGCTTTTCCGTGCTTTTGTGCCATCATTTTAGGATAGTTTGTTTCAAGAAATTCCCGCATCTCTTCCGGAATATCAGCAACTGGTTCTGCCAAATTACGGTAATAGAAAACTGATTGCGGAGATCTATTTGTGCCAAATATCAGTTTTGCTGTTAGACTATTCGTTGAATCGTTAGCAGTGCCGCCGGCAAGATCCGCTAGTATCCTTCTGGCAATAAAGTCGGACTCCAGATGCTCAAATACAGCTTCAGTTGCAAGAACATCGTTTACACAATAATCTGCAACGAGATCCCATTTATCTTCAGGAACAGGCTGATCCCATGGCAGACCCAACTCTTGATGGTGAATGCCAAGAGATATTTCCCATTTTTTTAAGCTCTGTTTTTTAGCTGCAAAGTCATAAATATCCGTGTACGATATATTGTATGCAGCTCCGATTTTAGCGGCTCTCTCATTAGCAATTATAGCTTTTGAACGATTATAGAGGTCTAAGTTACTTTCTCCCAGTAGTCTTGCATACAGAATGTGATTATCATAATCGCGATTATTAAAGCCAATTAATTTAAACTTAACAAGTTCTGAAATATCAGTAGGAGTTGGGTTAATTAGCTTCACGGGGTTTTTTCCCTTAGCTTTATACACAACTACAAATAAATTAGGAAACACCTCAACGTCGAAAAATATCAGTGTATCGAAATCGTATTTTTCAAAGTTTTCGCTGAGGATTTCCGATTTCCACTTCATCTTGTTTGTTAAATTCAAACAATAATCAGCGTTGTGTGTACTTCTGCCAGCAAAACTAATCACCGCAGCGGCCATATCCGAAACATCGTATTCCAGATTATCTTCATGAGCTTTTTCGAGAGCTTTATAAATATAATCTATACTTGTTTTTGTAGCATGCGGAGGATACTCTTTCAGCAAATTGCGCTTAATATAAGTTCGTATGGCTTTTTCGTTTTTAAACCCGTCGAAATTGATCATTTTTTTAGTAGCTTTTAATGGCAATCCCGAATCAATTGTTGCTATGGGCAGGTTATTGCATCTCGTTAATTTTCTTCTTAAAGAACTTTTGCCAGTAAATATCTTTATTTCGATAGAGTCATCATAGATCCTGCTTAAATTATTTACATCACCGCTGTAAATATAATGAAGATGAATCCCCTCTCCAGATTTACTGCACTCTGCATAAGTCGCAGGCCATTTTGCAGCAGCTTCTGCATTTAATTCGAACGATTTTTTCCCGTCAGAATCCTTGATGTCAAAATCGACTACAATATAATTTTGAAACTCTTCCGGAAACAATAGATAATGCTCTTTGGTTGTATCGAGATCTTTAAGCCTAGTCTTAACTTTATCCCATGGTTTATATGGCGTTCCGTTTTCATTTGAATACTGGGCAGGCCATTCTTTACAAATATCATCTAAAATAGACTTAGTTTCTGTCAAAGAAAGCATTTCGGTTTGAGGCCTTGGCTCGTTCACATAATCAAGCGTATTCATAAACTTGTCAGTTATAAACCCAGAATATAAGTTTCGTACCCTGCTACCTTTGTCGTCGGGATTTTTTCCCCTCTCCTCAAAATCTTTGAAATAGGACTTCAATTCTTCTTTAAATATCCGCATAGAATACGGAAACGCCACCCTTGCGTCATCGCAGTAGGTCTTATACATCTCGTACGCGGCTTTCAGCGTTGTAGAATCGTCACGTTTGAATACTTCATATGAATCCAACACGAAATTGTAAAAGTCATTCGACGCTCCTATCATAGCTGTTGGAATATAATTATTATAGTAACCAGGATCTTCGTTATAGACATCGAGACAATGCTGCGCTATCCCTCCGAGCTCAAACTTAATTTTATTTGTAAGCTTGTCATATGTTTCGCGAGGTAATTTGTTACCTGTTGGTGATACATCGATAAGTCTACGTATTATACCTGATTTAGAGTCTGTAATTCTAACCGGTTTATTTGTGCCCATGATAAGGAACGAGTTAAATCGCATTGGATAGGCCGATTTAAACTTTTCGTTCATTACCATCGTCTCGTGTGATACAATGCTATTTAGCCGTGTGTTATCTTCTATTTTAGATAAATCACCGTCGTGCTGAATTGCTACGAGAGGATTTGCTTTAAATGGCTCCATCGCGAAAGTATTATTCGGATTTCCTAGCGACTTTGCGTCAAATACACTCCAATATCCTTGAAAAAGAAGCTGAATAATATTAAGAACAGTAGATTTACCTGTTTTCGGCGCACCGTACATAACTAGAAACTTCTGAATGTCTTTAGAATCCCCAGAAATAATCGCGCCTATAGCCCACTCGATTTTATGCCGTTCGGTAGGAGAATATAATGTACTTATTAGTTCTTCCCACGCTGGAATCGGAGCACTGCCTATTGAATATGGTAATTTCATACTTGCATAATCGGTTTTTGTGACCTGCGTGTTCTGGAATATAAGTCTTTCGTCAAGAGAAACATAGTTATCCCATAATTGCTCCTTGACATATTGATGGAACTTATTAACCATTTTCGTATCTCCATCCCACATATATGCTATATGCATTTTTCCACAATCTGGGTTTTGTTTCTTATATTCTTCAGCTCCGGCTTTAAGCTCCTTATCTATCAAATATAATGCGACTTCTTCTTTTGTAGACCAAAGATTATTTTCTTCATCCCAAATAGCATAAAATTCATTGCCTCTAACCATTAGATCTTCACTGGACTTAACAATGAACTTTGGATATATTTCCACTCCATTTTTCGTTATTTTTGAAGTGGCTTTCATAAAGTCAAGCATTACATAACATTTCTCCTTTCGCCAAAATATAATGGAGAATTATTCTTTAGGAGTTTCCTCCTGCGTCTCGCCATTCCCAAGTACTTTTGAAATATAATAGGCAATAAATAAAGTAATAGCGGTCGCTGCAACTTTGCCGATATTATATCCGAAACCTTCTGCAAAACCATTTTTGAAAGATTCTCTAGTTTTCACTTTTGTCCCCTCCAACATAAATTTCAATTAAACTGTCAATATCATAATCTTCATACGCTTTCGGCCAATCTAGCCTATTTTTTTCTGCATCGGCCATGACAGCCATATAAGAAAGAACTCGCAGCATGTCTTCTTTCGGAGCTCCCAAATACTCCATTTGCTCTATAAGAAGATTACACGCCACGAGTTCTTTTGCTTTATTAATAATCACAAACGGTTTGTCTTCTGGCAAAATATACTTTTCTTTAACTTTTTCAAGTAGTTCTTTTAACTCGTTCGAAATCTTATCCATTATTCCTCCAGTATTAATACGTCAGCTCGCTTAAATACCATGTTAGTTGACACCATATCTCGACAATTCGCATGTCCTTCGAATCATCGTGAATACGGAACAAGCCACCATCGCCATCCTTTGCATATTTTCTATCGAGCATGGTATCTACTATTTCTTCAACTCGTTCTTCGTCAAAATTCTCATCAGTCATTTGATCCAAATGCATATTGGTGATCATTTCCCAGAACCATTTTCCTGTATTGTCTCCTACACTAGGGTCACCCATAATGTGATCTTCACATCTTCTTGCTAATGCCGCCATCATTTCGAGAACACTGCAAGGGCCTGTTAAATATAAATACACGTCACGGTAAGAATACTCAGATTCTACCGCCTGCTCAACGAATCTGAATCTAAGATCTAAGCCGTCTGATGCCCTATTATTATCATTAGGCATGATTGGAATAAACTGCCTAAAATATAAATAGGACATCAGCTCTCTATAGTTACCGTGATAAGAACACCAACTGCAAGTAAGATCGACTAACCATGCGCAATAGTCTTCCCTTATCTTGCTTTTCAAATTTGCTCCTTATCCGAACATTATTTCATCATATGTTCTATCACTCTTTGTAATATCAATGTCAATGCCGAGCTCATCGTTTCTAATGAATATTTCATCTTTCTCCGTATGCTCAACATAGTCCATCATCGCTTTACCTATGTACTCTTCTATTTCCATTTCTGAGCCGTGAGTATCCGCATAAGTGCCGTCTACATAATACACAATGTTAATAGGCGTATAATACGGCCGTTCATTCGGACTCGGCATACGTTTTAGAATATAAGGTTTCGTCATATCAGTACCAGGTTCTACCAAAGTAGAATTATCTACTTCTGGCTCATCGGAATCAGTTTCTTCAAAATCTTCCCCCTGGAAATTTGAGTAATCAATTTTATGAGCATCTACTTCTATGTTCTTAATGGACGATTCATCCAGTTCTTGTTTTCGAGCCATATCAAGCGCTTTTGTGTAAATATCAAGAGAAGGCTTGTTCTTAGATGCCTCAGCTTTTTCTTTTGCAGACTCGCTGTAAGCTGCAAAAGCCTGACGGACAGACTCTAGCTCTTTTTCATACAAAGCCTTATGCTTATTATCGAGTTTTTTGTTTAATACGGCAAATGTAATAACAGAACCGAGTGCAACTCCGATTGCAAATATAATAGGTTCCTTAACGTTCATCGCTCTTCTCCTTCAAATCGATGGTGCAGCCATGCACTACTTCATCAGGGCCAATAATAATGCCAAGTTTTGTGCACTTTGCCTTTTCCATATCGTCGAGAATACCATCCAAACGAGCATCGATCTTACTGTATAGTTCTTTGAGGATCTCCAAATCCTCAGGATTATCTCTAGGTGTAAGCGCGGGGCACGTTGCTTTAACTTTAATACTCATTCTCTAATTACCTCTCAATCATAAAATGACAAAATATTAGTCTGAACGTTGAAGTCCATAATGTAGCATTTGCGAAGTTCGTATTTGCAAGTATTCTCGTTGTATTCTTCATACATTACCGGAAACAGTTCAATACGAATTCCTTCATCTAAATATCGTTTTTCACCAGTGTGAGGATCCACAGCTACAAATCTCATCTCTCTTGTCTCAGGATCGATTTCGGCATGGTATCCCATGATTTGTCCAGCTGCAGTTCTCTTAAAGCCAAGCTCTTTGAGAATATCATTCAAGGCATAAGTGTGCCTGTAGCTGTATCTAATCTGTCTATTAAAGTATGTTTCCCAGTCTCGAACGAACTTGTTATTGTAAATATAATTTTCTTTAAGTGTCTTAGGATCATACTCGAATTCTTCTGTATGCTCGGCGTCAAATATCTGTGCATACATGGAGTGCTTAGCAAGTTCCTCACTAAGTACTTCCTGCTTAGTACGTCTGATCTTCGGTTTTCCTTCACGATCAAGTTTCGGCTCACCGTTCTTGTTTGTCTCTACTTCTTCGTATTCTCTTTCAGTAATACCATAATAGAGCTTTCGTTCCTCGTCATCTCCAACTTTGTCCCTGACACGATCACGGTATCCAGCAAGTGTGCTCGCATAAAGGCCACATGTTTCAATCGCATTAGACAGCCTATCGCTAATAATGCCAACGCCTTTGCCGATTAAACCAAGCGAAACAATCTCTAATCCGACAGCCGGGCCTATAACTTTGCAAATTTTCAGGCCGCCATTAGCATAGGCTTCACAAAGAAGAACCCAGCCTTTCTTGCCAGCTTCCTCGAGCTTTTCGCGATCTTTTGCTGTTTCTCTAGCTTCTGAAATATCATTCTTGACTTCTTCGATGGTTTCCTTAGTCTCTTTACCTGCTTTCCAGGCAAGGTACGCAGAAGCGACAGAGCCTATCATGCCAAGCGTTACATAAATAATAGGTTTTGACTGGTAGAGTTTATTTGTCGCCTTATTTACGAGGGCACTTTCGATGAGCTTGTTCTTAATACTCATAATATGTTTACTTCCTTTCAAGAGCATGTTACATTTGTGACAGAATATTCATCTGCCCTGGAATTTGTTTTTCTTGTTTTTTCATTCGGGGTTTATTTGTAGCTATTCTCCGTTTTGTATGCGATTTGTAGATGGCATAGATCTGATTATCGGGCATGTCTATAATCTTCTGATTACGAATATAACCACGAGGATACATCGTCATCAATTTTTCACGCATATTAATGATTTCTTTATTTTTCATATATTACCTATTGATAGGCTTAGCCTTTGGCAAATCGATTATATACTCGCCGTCGAAGTTGCGTTTGACCATCGCGCCGCTAAGATCGTTCCAACCGTAGTTATTACTTGTCCAGTTCGGTTGAGACATGTTTGAAAACTCATACATTTGCGCAACCGTAACATACGGATAAACTCGCAGATGTTCTTTCATAGCCATCAAAACAAGCTCCGCATCTCCTTTAGATTCATATGAAAGATCATCGCATATAAACGCACTAGAAACACTTGGAGTAGGAGAATTTTGTTTCTTAGAAAAACTGTTATAAGAAACCCTGTCGCCTATTCTTCTACTGCTAGTACTTGGCCGATAGTCTCCAAATATCATCATCTGGAAACTACTCTCAATTGTGCCGACGATACCCTCTATAATATCGTAGAAGAGATCTTTAACTTTAGGGGCGATTATGTCGTTAATCACCCCATCACGAATATCACGGAAATCGTTTTGAATTAAAAAGCCCTTGACACCTTTTGGTGTTTGGGGCTTTGTTTTAGGAGTGCTAGTAATCACACTAGACACTTTCACGTCTTCATTGTTTTGTGCCGAAGGCATATCTATGTTTGTCGGGTAATCGTTCATTTTTGTTTACGCCCTTTCTCATATGGAATACGGAATATAATTCGGTCCATTCCTAAATCGGATTACTTTATACGTAAATCCTTGATCAGTAATGTTAATGTCGCCAGAGAACTGACAATATTCAACAAGCCCATCATTCACGTTAAATCCGAATTCTTCACCAAGTCCTGTCATGTCTAACCCAAGAATAGAATAATACTCGTTCAGTTTAACGTAACAATCATCGACACCGTAATAGCATCCTCTACCATAGCGAATATCATTGATTCTCATATTAAGTTCATTAAGGCACGAGTCTATGAACGCTGGACTTGCTTTGACCCATCTCTTTGTATAATAGTCCAAATATAACTGGGATCCTGTTCCAGTATCAAACACGTTAGTGAGCCCATCTTCACTTCTATTTCGTGAAACATGCTGCTCTGCTGCTCGCTCCTCAATTTCATCGGCTTTCTCATCACCAAGAAGTTCTCTTGCTGCCGCTTTTGTGTCTTTGGAATCAGCGATATAATACGCGAGTGCTGTTGCCATCGACGACAGACGGTCCGTATTTTCTTTCTGAGCAAGAAGTAAAAATATAACACCGGCAGACTGAGCAAGAAGCGGAAGGATCCAATATTTGTACACTTCTGGAACTGCTTCTTTTACAGGAATCGGAGATGCAACAATTTCATCATACTTTTCCTGATCCTCATCGGATAAGTTTTCGTACTCCGACGGATCAGCGAGAATATCATTAAGTTTTTCCGCCTTCATGTCCGCCGTTTTGTTCATAGTTTTTACGGTTGCCATAACAGCCAACGCACTTCCGGTTATCATTAACACGATTCCGGTGCCAGTCATAATAGCAGGTCTGTTCTGAACAAATGAAGCTTTCATAGAATTAAATGCGCTTTTTACATCAAATTTCATGCTTTTCTCCTTTTAAGATAAAAATATGGAGTCTGTAAAAGACTCCGATTTCTTAGTATTGGTTTCCCTCTTCAGTCGTTTCTACATCTTTCTTCTTTGCTTCGCGTATCGTCTTTACTGCTCCTGTTACGCCTGTATAAATCTGCGTAGCGCCGATAATCGCAGTAGCAATACACGCCGTCAAACCAACGATCATAGTTACTGACATAAAATATAAACCTCCTATAATGTTCTATTATGAACTCTGTAAAATTTACGAATTAAGACTCAGAAATAAACCACTCGTAGATCTCATCGAATGTCGGCTCAGAATCAAATATAATTAAATACCCGTACGTCCCATCATCAAAATAAATCTTCTTATGTGTAAAGCCAACCCAGTCATACCCGTTATCGAACCCCGCTTCTTTCGACCAACCATCACCATCTCCGTATGACACTTTGTCCGCTCCAAACATTGTTAATAGCTCATTAAGACTAGCAAATTCCCCGTTGCGATCATTCCATAAGAACTTATTAAACGCATACTCTGCCATCAGAACTTCAAGCATCGTTGATTTGAACCACATTCGATCACCATCATCTGAGTTTACGCCTTCGATATAGAATGTCATCTCATTGCCATAATCCTCGTGCTGTAGATCATCATCACTAAAATATAAATGATGCGGCTTATTAAAAATCTGGTTTTTATCTTCCGGTTTCTTATCTCTTAATTCAGAAGCGAGAGCTCCAACTGCAAAGCCTTTGTACTTATCTAATCGTGCGGACTGATTATTAACAATTTGTTCGAGAGAGCCAACGGATTCGAGCGCCTTTGTATTTCCACGGCGAATGCACCACGATGTTCCAAATGCTGCAAGAACTGGCGGTGTAAATATCACTGCAGTGCCAATAATTTCTTTAATTTTTTCTTTTAAAGAAAGTTCTTTGAATTTTTTCGGAACTGTAGATGACTCTGTGATATTGTCTTTAGAGCCCATTTCCCATTCCATCCACTTTGTTGTAGAAACAAATGTTAGAACTCCAGTTGCAGCTACTCCAGCAATACTATACCATGAAAATGCGGTAGGAGATATAGCTTTAGTTTTAACTGTGGATAATAGGTCTTTAAAATTGATCATCGTTTCTCCTTTTACTCACGAGGATGATTATAAAGCGGCATTGATCCGCCAAAGAACGGATCAGAATACGAGACACAATAATCACTGAAACTAGGGGGATCAATATAATCTACAGACACAATTTTTTCTCCGATTTCTTCGTCAAATATCCACGAATGCTTAAAGTGGATCCATTGAACTTCTCCGCCCCAATCTTCGATCATCTTCTCATAAGTCCATCCTAGTTTGTCATACTCTTCTCGGCACTGATCTAAAATATCAAGAAGCTCGAAGAAGTCATATACAGAAACTGATCCATAGCCTTCTGAGAATCTCTGGTTAAGCGCATACTCTGCAAATATAACGTCTGCCATAGTAGACTGAAAATAGACAATATGATCTGCTGTTCCGCAAACGCTAAACCACTGCAGGCCTTCTTCTGGTTTCTTATGACTAAAATCTTTTAGCACCTCTGCCGCGGCTAAAGCAGGAGCCGTTGATCTTAGTGTTCTTAATCGATTCTGAGTATTCGTAGCGACAGAATTAATCACGCCAGTATAGTCGATCCACTTAGTTTCTGCTTTGTTGATGCAATACACTGTAGCGATCGCAGTTACTATTGTAGGAATATAATTTCTGACAACCGTTCGAATCTCCTCTGCCGTTTCTTCTGGAGTAGACTCTTTTTCTAAATTTTCACCCTGGGATTTTTTCTCATATTCGTGCTCGCATTGTTTTCTAGTGTTAAGAATTGCCATTGTGATCGTAGCACCAACTCCAAACAGCGCATAAGTAGCAAACGCTTTCGGAGACGTTGCCCTATCAAACAGCCCTTTTAGATTAATTCTCATTTATCCTCCTTTTTCGCTGGTCTTACTTGCTTATTGAAAATATAAATAAGCTCAGCCATTTCTATCGGTCGAACCATTTGCGTAATAAGTAGATCTTCCATTATCTTAATGCTCTCCTCTCTCCACAGCATTGCTAATTTCGATCTTCAAACCCTCTCATGCATTGCATGTTACAAATTTCTCCGTCTAATTTGCAGAATGGTATATGCGCTCCCATGTCTTCTTCCCATTCAACACTTTCGCATTCTTCTTGAATCTTCTTTTCTTTAATATATCTTTCTGAGTCATACAGATTCCACGGCATTGGCAAAGGATTCATCGGCGCAGCCTGAAACTGCGATAAAAATTCTTTCTTGTTCATCTAATAGTCACCATCATAAGATTTAAAGTTGAAAAACTTCATACTAATAAACTCGTTCAGGAGTATATTCATTGACCGTGCTCATTCCATAAACATCAACTGTCGGATCATATAAAATATCTTCTCCATCGATTTCGCTAACCGTCCATGCATGATAGTGCGAATCGGCGAATCCTATAACTAGCTTAGATTTAATTCCTTGTGACCTGAGCATAGCAACTACTATAGCTGCTAAATCCTGGCATATCCCCATGCATTTGTTCAATGAAGCGTCAATCTCTGGGAGCATACCTGTAGATTTTGTTACAGCTTTAATAAAATCGTAGGCGAAATAGCTCTTAATATAATTTTTAACTTCTTCAAAATATTGCCTATCATTTTTTCCGTCATGCAAATCCGCAGCAAGTTTCACAACCTGTGAATCTTTTGTATAATTCACATACTGATTTGGAATATAAAAAGCTGCGTCAGGATTCTCCATTAGAGCATTAAAACCAACAGATCCAATTTCTTCATATGCGTTGCCATATGCATTAGAATATAAAACAACAGAATAAAAACCGGGACCTTTAATTAACGGAAATAGTTCAAAGGCTCCGGCGTTATTCAGACCGTACGTTGCTCCGTAGTTTCCGTGTTGGAAAATACGGAGCTTAAGTTTGCTATTCGTAGGTTCTTTAATCGCTGCAAATATAAATCCTTCGCTTGAACCGTGCGAATCAACTAACAATTTTCCCCCTCTGCGATTAACCTCTTTAAATTCGGGCCACAGATTATTTCTCATTTTTAGGTTCGTAAGTAATTAGCTCTTCAGCATACGGAAGAGTCTTAATCCAGCCACAGAATCCAGTTTTCTCGCCAGACCATTCAGTGAGCTTATGATGCCTGCGAGCGAAGAATATCCGTCTAAGAGTCTGATAATTAAGGTCAACTGTCCTTTTCTGCATATAGGAAGAAGGAAGCATCTGAATTAGCTGTTTCCAAATAATGTACGACTGAGGATCTTTACGCTCTACTGCACGCACATATCTTTCTCTTATATGATTTAAAAAATCGATTGTTCCTTTAGCCCATTCCTGTTGCGTCATCTGTTCCCCATCGCAATCATAAAGAACAGTGCCATCAAGCGTCTCCCATGAAAAGTCGTTAATGGTGATTTCTCTTTTCATAATTGTATGCATGGTTGACTCAGAATTAGCGACGGTACTCACCTTGTAAGTGTCAAATTCCTTCCACCAGTAAAGCGGAGCATTTATATCTGCCTGTGCATGAATGTATCTCATGAACTTAGAGTCGTCATCTCCGCCTGCTCTGAGAAGCTTCTGACAGAGCTCGAGATCCTTATGGCCAATCTCGTCTCCAAAACCAATGTCTGGATCAAAACTGTCAGACTTTTCTCTGTTCTTAAACGGGTTTCTCATACCCAGAATAGCACCATAAAATCCACTTACTTCAATCGTTTCAATATTAATCACTCGTTTTCTCCTCACTTAGCCTGTTTATCGAAATAGTCATTTAAAATACTCTTGAATTTTGTTACATCTGTCCATTTTGCTGAATCGTCTTCAAACGTATCTCGAACGCCATCAGGATCAGACTCAGAAAAACACTCGAATGATCCATCTTCGTATTTTACAAGCCTAATCGTCTCTAGTCTTTCAAGATCAATCATTCTTTTTCTCCATTATTATCTAGGTAATTGTTCACAGTAGACTCTGACATTCCGAGTACTTCAGCAATCTGCTCTATAGAATATCCAGAATCGAGCAATGCTTTTGCTCGAATTTGAAGTTCTCGATCCTGTTTCTTTTTCTCTTCGCTAGCTTTTACCCGTCTTTTTGGTAGTTTCTTCAAATGTACTCTCCTCTCAAAAATATAAAAGGACCTGCACTAGGCCCCTTCCGCTTTTTCTTTTTCCCACTCTTCGCTCATTCTCTGATCTATCAGATGACACTGAATATCCCAGACCTTATTTTTAACCGCTAGAATCTCTGTTTCCTGTTTTTTAAATAATGCTCTGAATTCCTCAGTAATCATAGGTGTCTCTAATTTTGCCCTATATAATTGCTCAAGCATAGTTAACAGTGCATATTTGATAAGAGTGCAATCATCCTCGGTTAATTTAATAAGCTCTGCATCTTTTCCGTCTTTAGACATAGATAAACCTCCTAAAGTAGTATTTCATTATTGGGACTGTAAAATTTACGGATCCTGTACTTTTGCAAATAACCCTATGTCTGCTATGCTTAACTGGAACGATAGTTTGTATACAATGCCATCATCGTTAAGTAATGAGCCAAGAGCATTAAGGATTTCATCACGTGATCCGCTTAAGTTCATTTGAGCATCTACCAAAGCAGAAAACATAAAAGCCGGTTTTTTTTCAGGTTTCTCCTCAGTATTAAATATATGAGCATATTCCGAAACAGGCCTAATATGTGTCTGTTTGGCGATAGTCTCGTTGCCTTCAGGAATTAAAAGAATATCACTATTTCCTGTTTTTGGAGGTTCTTTTCTGGTTTCAATTTCAAAACGTTCCTTAAGGATTTCATCATCAGTCTTACTCTGTGTTGGCTCAAATTCCCGTTCTTTTACTGTCTGAGCTTCTGTCCTCTGCACAACCTCTGCATCTTCTTTCTTTTCTGGCTTAGTGAGGAAATCAAGAAAACGTTCATCCATTGTTTTTCCGGTTCCGCCTTTCTTAAATAGCGTCTCAGACTTAAACTTGGCGCAGCAATACTGAGAAAATGTTCCCGGCTTCACGCCAAACATATCTGCAATATCGCGTTGACGAGCGCCATAGTTGTTTACAAGACCATTAATATAATTAACCTGCATCGTTTTTGGAAGAGATCTGAATTTCTTCCAATCATGAAGAGGCTCGTTCATATTAATGGAAAAACAAGGGCCACTAAGCTTTTTTTTCTGTGCAGGGGTCAAATGATCCGAAGGCAGGGTGCACCTCTTACTTTTACTTCCGTTCTTCTTATGAAATGCACCCGTCTTCATTTTGCTGCGTTCCGCCACATCTTGATTGAATACATAGCGCTCGTCTGTCATAAAATAATTCTCCTCACAATTAATTATCTTTGTTTCCTTTATTTCCACGAAGCGTCATATCAGATAATAATTGGCTACATATAGTCACAGCCTCTTCATTGGTAAAGCCGTTCTTTACAAGACTGGTTTTAAGTAAACCGAGATACTCTCCAACAGCTCCAATTCCAACAATAAGTGCCTCTATCTGCTTGCTAACATCTTCTTTACTCATTGGTAGTTCCTTTCGTATCATAAGTTTCTCTTACCATATCTGTTAAATAGTAATTTTTTAAATCACCAAGCTCTTCGCGATGCGAGTTATAAAGGTGCACTACTAGTCTGGCGGTATTTGATCCTGCATAAGACTCTATAGACTTACCGCAAAATTTACAAACATACTTTTTTTGATCTGAAAATATCATGAAGCTCTCCTAATCACGTTACTTCGAAGCACCCTATTATCTGCTCTTTTAATAATGCGATCGCAAAAGTCATCATAGAGTAGCCCTCACGATGCTGTGTTCTTACATGGTCCATCAATTCCAAATAACCCCAAGCAGGTCTGGTTGTGTTTTCAGGAAAAAATATAAGTTCGCCACGTTCATCTTGGAACATAGTGAACTCTTTACCACAGAATTTGCATTTACAAGTTTTTATCGCATCTTTAATTGGCACTATAAACCTCCTTAAAACATAAAAAGAGCCACAAATATGTGACTCTTTTCCTTATACTTACAGATCTCCATCCGGCATATCGTAATCTTCCGGATCATAATACTCTTCGTAATCGTCTTCCGGAACACGCTCGAAATAAATAAGCGATTTTCCGTCCTTGACTTCTTCGAACGCTCGGTTTCCGCAGATTATGCACATCCATTCTTTAGGGCCACCTTCATCAACGCGGACCATGGCTGTGTCACATACAGGGCACTCTAAATATCTTTCCATCTTAAGCCCTCCTGAAATAAGTGTAGGAGGATTAATATATCACATAATTGGAATTTTGTCAAATACTGTTTCCCATACTTCGCGTTTGAGCGGTTTAAAACGTAATTTCCACATAATCTGCCGAACTGTAACTGTAGGATATAATCCGTTATCATCTGGCCCTTTGGCATGCTTTTTAAAAAAGTCAAGAAAACCAGAAGCTAAATATAAATCGTCCACTAAACAAGCGTCAATCTCTGTCCAATAAGTAGTTTTATTCTTCGGATTAAACCGCTGCTGGATGACGGCAAGTCCAGAACTACTAATTTTATACAACGTGCACGTAGTATAAATCGGATGGTTACACGCGTATGTTTCTCCATATTGGCTAAAATATAATTTTGGAGGCTTATAATAATATCTCATAACGTACTTTATAAAGTGAAGAGCCAGTGTATTCTCTATTGGCTCTTCACTGGTTACTAACGTTTCAAGGTCGGATTCGGATGATTTGGCTCCTTGTTCTGCCATCTAGCGAATCTCGAGGTGTATGCATGTCCATTCGACTCAAAATACTCAGATTTATACTGAGCCCTGGAATTCGCGATCCAAGTTCCAAGAAAAGTTACTAAGGTCACACCGGCGGTTATGCAAACCTGAATCATAGTGCGTTTTGCCTCGCTATCTTTCATGCGAGTTTCGTGCTCAAGCTTCTCGCTTTCTATGCCTCTCCGCATAGAATCGATAGTTGCTTCAGCATCGATCCTGTCTTGTTCGATAGTCAGCTTATTTCGTAACTCATCATCGTCGTTTGCCAACTCAATGTGCTTAACTAACTGCTTGGAAATCTTCTCATATTCGTCCGACTCAGGATTAATCGTCGCAAGTTTGTCGCTCAAACGTGCAATCTCTTCATCCAACTTCTGCCTACAAAGATCATTCATTTGATTTCCTCCTCAAAATTTTAATATACCATTATGGGAACTGTACTTTTTGCGAAGAATCGTCCTCGATTGCTACTTTAAAAATCACAGTTTTCATTTGAGGTATCCTTTCAGGAGGGATGTTAAACTCAAAAAGATACTTATCACTTTCTTCTCCTCTAGTTACATGTATTATGCCATCATGCTTGTTTTGTCTAAAAAATATAAAACCGGCCACAGTTCCAACTAGAAAGCCGATAAAAAACAGCATATACCACTGCATATTATTAAGGACTTCAAACATTTCTAATGCCTCGCACGTTTAACGTCCAGTAGATCCAAAACCGGCTTCTCCACGGTCTGTTTCGCTAAGCTTATTAACTTCTTTAATATCACATACAGCACACGGTGTTATAACTAGCTGCGTAATCTTATCGCCGACATTAAAACTTACAATCTGCTTGCTGGCATTAAAAAGAATGGCGTGCACGGAACCTCGATATGAGCTATCGATTGTTCCACTGCTCGTCACTCCTTTAAGCATCAACCCTGATTTACTTGTGATTTGTCCTACATAACCATCCGGTATCTCTACATGAACTCCGGTATCAATATCTTTATGCTCACCGGGATATAGATCAAAATCATAAGGTGTTTTAAGATCTAATCCGGCGTCCATAGGATGCGCACGCTTAGGCAAATACGCTCCATTATCGAGTTTTACTTTAATAGTCATGGTGTTACTCCTTTAATAAATGTTTTATATTTTCCATGGTTATCAGCGATTGACACTTTATCTCCTGCGAGATAATAGCCCTTAATTTGGTTCCACACATAATCGAGCGAATCTCCTTCCCAGCAACGAATATCAAAGATATTGCCTAGATGCTCTCCTTTGTAAATTACACGTTTAAGTTCGATCATCGCCATCCTCCTCAATATCATAGAAAGCTAAAGGGAAAATATCCACGTGCTCATTATCGGTCCAGTTCATCTCGCTAGGATCAGTTTCGCCCACAAACTCAAGGAGTTCTTTCTTGGCTTTTTCGTTCAGATCATGGTAATAGATCGTAAATGTTTTCATTTAGCGCCTCCTAAAGCTACTTTAAGTTCGTCATAAAGCCATCTCATGCGTTTTTCCATCTGATCTGACTCGCCATGATAATACGTTGTATCTGCATCGTTGAAGTTCTGATGTGAAACACACGCTTGAACCCGACTATGTGAATAAATATCGCCTGTCTCCATTAAAAGGTTAAGCTTCTGGAGCGGCGTAGCATTTTTATGAATATCAACAAACTCATCAAAGGTCATTCGATTTCCTCCTCGAGATAAGCACGGATCTTATCTTTACATTCTTCAGAAGTACAACGACAAGAAGTCTTACATGGACAATTCCAGCAATCTAAGAAATCAAAAGAAATATCTACAGCGTCATCGATTGTCTTAATGCTGCCATAAAGAAATTCCATTCCTGGTTTAAGTTGTTCGAATCTAGTCATGCTGTCTCCTTTCCATTTAAGCAAAGCTTCTTAATTATTGTCTGAGGACTACGTATAATTCTGCTCCAATCAGCAAACAGTTCCACTTGCTCAATCGAATAGTCGTCACAATACTCGCCATCGCCATTTTCTCGTCTATAAATAATAGAAGCTCCAAGATCACAGTTGCTTTCATCGTCCCAGTAAGTTGTAATCGAGTAACCTTTAAGCAATGTGTCGTTTTTTATTTTTCTCGTGGTGTTATCGATCAGCTCCTCCAGATAACTGCGAGCGTCTTCATAAGAAAAGAAAACTCCAACCGTATGACAATCGCCGGCTTTAAAATTATCCCATTCTCGATTTAAAATCTGCCAGCATTTAATGAATTCTCTTTCCATACTCAACCTCCTCGTCTAGTTTTATGAAAAATATCTTTTAAATAAGTAAAAGGCCGATCGTTAAGACCAGCCTTTCCAGTTAAAGCATGATATATTATATGAACTCCAAATTCAAAGATGACGACCACCGAAAATATCAACAGCAATAGCTGAATCATAGCCTGATCCTTTCTCAACAATATTTATAGTTCCGTTTCCAGTTCGATCAATTGTTATGTCAGGAGTTAACCCGTTTACTGTGACTGCCAGATTTCCGTATTTTCGAATCAGCAATTCAAGAATACTCACAAATTCAGAAGCCTTGATCTCGTCCATTCGTGCTCACTTCATAAAACTTGTGTCATAATATGGCGGGAACGTGATTGTGAACTTATATGAATCATCAGACCCAACATAAAAATAAATATTGTCTTTATTCATTCGATCTTTAAACATAATCCTCTTCAGATTAAAACGAAGATCGTCTGAAATTTGGATCTTCATTTTATCGCAGAGTGCCGAAATACTTACATACCCTTTAGCCGCAAGAAGATCATTGTATTCTCTAATAAACTCTATCGCTGCCTCTTCATCTCGGAAATTAAATTGGTCCAAAATATCATTCACTTTATCCTGTGTATGGTATGAAAGCGCATATTTAGTTACCATTCTTTTTCTCCTCTTTTATTTCTTTAATCGCGTCGTTCAATTCGCACCAAGCTATTCCAGCCCCTATCATTTCTGGTCCCTCTTTGAAAATATCATTCGCTAAACCACTGACCATGCGTACTACATAACTTCTTGGGACGCATCGTAGATTTGAAAGCTCACAGTTTTGTTTATTCCCGTCCAAGAATATAATGCAATGATCTTCCGGAATAGAGCCATTGGCTTGCTCCCAAATATAACGGTGTTTTGTTACCCAATTCTCTCGCCAATTTTTTGTTGAGTCATTTACTGGAATATCTGAAAGTTTTATCCAAATATAGCCGCTGTTAACTATCTCAGTTCCAATGGGTTTAGTGTTTGTTGCAACAGGGGGCTTCTTAGGAATCTGTGTTCTTCCTTCTTTTTCTCTCAAGTTTCTGATTCTTCCGAAAACGCTATCCATGCTAAGTTTTATACCAAATTTATCTGACATGTCTTCAGCAAGTTGCGAATAAAACATATTCTGGTAATTGTCTAGTAGGTACTTGTCCATATCATCGGTCCATCGCACTTTGCGTCTTAAGTTTAACCTGGTTACTTTGTTATTAATGCTATTCTCAGTCATCTGAACGTTAAACTTCTTGGACATAGTTGTAGCCAGCTCTTCATAGGTCATATATTCAAAATTATCAATAAGAAACTGGATCATTTCGTCGGTCCAATATGTCTTTCCTTTATGGCCCTTTTTAAAGATGTTGGGATCTTTTTTCAAACGCATTTGTCTAAGCTGATACGAAATACCCCATACAGTAATTGAGAGATTGAACTTTTCGGACATCTCAATAGCTAAATCTTCGTATTTCATCTTGGCATAATTATTAGCTAAAAACTCGCGCATTTCATCAGTCCAAATACTACTGTTATTCTGAGTTAATCCTAATTTCCGTAACTTATGCCCTATGCTTTCTTCGTTCATCGGAACGCCATATCTTTCAGACATAATAGATGCAAGATCTTTATGAAGCATGGACCCATAATTATCAACAAGAAACCGAACCATTTTGTCGGTCCAATAAGATTTTCCTTTACATCCTTTTTTCAGCCCTAACTGACCAAGCTTTCTAGAAATATAATTATGATCCATAACTACACAGAACTTTTCACTCATTACAGCAGCTAGATCGTCATAGTTCATTAAAGTATAGTTGCTGGACAGAAATTGGATCATCTCCTCTGTCCAGCGAACATCTGACCGTCTATTTCTACTCATCGGCAGCCACCAAAATCGCAATCTCAGAAGATTTAGGCAGCTTCTGCTCATAAACAAGCTTCTGAGCGCGCAGGATAACATCCGCATTATTTATCATCTGCTTTGAAAGGCTAGAAAAGACCGCTGCAGAATCAAGAACTTTCTTCTGCGTTTCTCTCGGCAGGTTCTCGCTATCTTTTACCTTTTTAAGTTCTTCTCCGAGCATGTTATGCAGATCGATAAGATTCATTCTCTTTCTCCTTTTTAGCACGTCATTAAGATCCGATTAGTTCGTGTTCAATTATTTCAAAATAAAAATCCCACAGTTTCCATGGACGCTTTAGATCTTCATCTTCTTCATCGTCAGCATCTGAAATCTGAGCACCTCGAATATATTTTCTGGATACCTCAGTATTGCGCCATGGATTTCTTTCATTCAATTCCTGTTCATCATATTCTTTTATTAGTTTTGGAAATTCGAACTCACTAACTTTTAGAATATCAAGATTTTTCACTGCGTTCTCTGCCAGCTCTTTTGTGGCATAGAAACCAATCGCCATTTCATAGTCTTCACGAGCTTCATAAGATTCATAATTAGCGCAACGGCAGCGGATTTCATAAATTTTCATTCTTTTTCTCCTTTCTAAGCAGCCGAAGAAATATCTCTTCGAACTTCTCCCATTCTTCGTCTCGCTCCTCTGAGTCGAGATTACGATCTCGTGTATATTCATATGACTTCTGAATATCAATACCACCATGTTTTTCAAGTACTTTGTCCACTACTTCGACTGGAACCCATCCGTAGACCGTATCCATTGGAACATTCGGATTTTCAGCATATCCTATCAATTCTTCATCTTCTTCAGTGGGAAAGCCGAGCTCAACGCTTTTATACGGTTTAAACTTTGAAACACGAATTTGGGACCTCCATCTTGGAATGAAACCGAACTTTGAAATATCAATCTGAGATTTTCTTGGCTCACAATAATGGTCCTCGCTAGCCTGAATAGATACTCCGAATCCATCCTTACAGATAACAAATGGTCTTCTAAATTGCTGAAACGATGACCAGTCAGAATAAGTATGGACAGTACCACACCAAAATGCTTCAAGAAACTGATTAGTATTCATTCTCTTTCTCCTTTCCAAATAAACCCAGTCTGTTCGTACAAAAGCTTAGGGGAAATATAATAGTTAATCTTCCCTTTCCGTGAGTCGATGTCCTGCACGTCTAGGATCACATGACCGTTCCTAGTTGCAGTTCCAATCGGCAACCAACCGGCAATGATACCTGCATGTATCCAACAAGGATCCTTACCAAACACTCGAGCAGCTACTTTAGTCGGAACTGATCCTGGAGGAAATGTCACGTCTGGCTTTAGCTTCTCTCCAAGCTGTGCCTTAATATCTGTTATCAGTTGTTCTAATTCTCCAATTGTTAACTGCGAAATATCCATCAGGCTCTCCTTTTCTTAGTCCGCTCAAGTATCGCCAGATCATACTCCTTTTCAATGTAACGAATATAAATAGGTATTTTGTCTATTGTTCTAACCACTGCTGTGTCGAGTTTATTCCAATGATTTTTAAAAGCTCTAGTCAGTGTTACTCCGTTATATCCGAAATATTCTTTAATACCCTTTCGATACTTCTGACGAAAAAGAAAATAGTCTTTGTTTTCATACTTAATATAAAAATCATGGTACGCCTGATCTTTATGCTCGTCATATACCATCACACAATAAATACGCGGATTCTTCATAGTTTCCTCCTTAAAGTAATTATCGACTGTAGCAAAATATCATATTTTCTTGTCGTCTGCGTGCGGGTTATACAAAAGAAAAGAGCCCATGTCAGAACTCTTTTCTACTCAAACTATTGCATGTTCATATGTGTAGCTGCAGATCTTTATCGCTTGCAGTGACTCCTAGGTAAAATTCTGCTATGCTGAGACCTAGTTCAATAATGCCTAAGCTAGCTAAAATCTTCACTGCTGCTAAATTTCCAGTAGCAACTATAATAGCAGTAACTCCGAGCGCAAATCTTAATAACGCCTCGGCATAGCCCAAACCTAAAACAATTCGTGCAAGTTTATCCGAATAGTGCATAATCTACCTCCAAATATAATAGTATTTCATTATATTAGCTGTAAAAAATACGGGGCATGTAAAGCCCCAAATATAAAACTACTCTTTATTTACATTCAGTATATCGTTAACCTGCTTCTCTGTAAGTCCGGTTTTCAACGCGATCCAGCCATAAGTATAGCCTTTCTGTCTAAAACGCTCGATCTCGTTGGCTAACTTAGCTGATACTGTCGTACCGTTTCTTTTAATAGTTTTTACAGACATGACAATACCTCCAAAATATAAATAATTATTCACTATACAGCCTGTAAAAATTACGAAATTATTAATTATAGATGACAAAATTATTACATAACAGTCTGTTTCTATCCTAGATTAAGTGGTATACTCCTCTCGTGCGCACGGATTTAATCTAGAATAGGAGAAATATAAATGAATCAGAGATCTGTTATTTCGCAAAAGAACAAATATTGGATCCCAAAACACAGGTACCTTGAACTTAAGCACTATTGCATGCAATATCCTGAGTGGAAATCGGCTTTAAGATCAATCGCTCTTCTGCAAGCGCATTCCGATAAAATATCTGCTGATGGTTTTTCAGATCCAACAAACAGCATTGCTATAAAAGAACTTAAATATAAAGAAAAGATGCAACTTGTTGAGTCTGTAGCCATTCAAACAGATCCCGAAATAGCTAAGTGGATCATCGAAGGAGTCATCAACAGTTACAGCTATGAATATTTAAAATATCAACTTGGACTTCCTGCGGGACGAGACCTATACTACGACCGGTATCGTAAATTCTTCTGGCTTTTAGATCAACGCAAAGCATAAAAAAAAAGAGGGAGGCATCTGTAGCGTCCCTCTATAATCTCATGCTACAGGTGTCTCCACCTCTGGTACTGAAATATCATTCTCTACTGGAATCTCAGTGCTAGGGATTTCAGGATCAACTGGAGTTGAGGTCATCTCCGTTGCTTTCATGATCGCAATCGCCGCAGTAGCAGCGGCAGTAGCGACGCCAATATAGCTGCATACAGTCGCAACCGTCTTACCGACTGGTTTACGATCTCCTTTGGCAGCTTCTCGCTTAGCTTTTCGCTCTGCCCTCTTCTCTGCGCGGATTGTTTTCCGTTCAGCATGGTTGGCCTTAATAGCTCCAAAATTAATCACTTTTTCCATAATAGTAATTCCTTTCTTTAAAAAATATTTAGTATCCATTATAGAAACTGTATTTTTTACGAATAAAAAATGAGGCCGTTGCAAACAGCCTCGAACTGGGAATCATTCGTCGCTATGTCGTCTCATAGAAGAATCAACTAATTTGCAGATTCCAAATATCGCTGCGCCTGGAATCTTGAATGCACAAAATACAACAACCATTGACAAAAACCAATAATCCAGCATCGCTCGCCATATATAACCTGCTATTTCTTTTGCCTTTTCTACAAAATCATACATAATAATACCTCCTAAAATATAGATTCCATTATATAATCTGTACTTTTTTCGAAAGAGTAAGGCTATGTAAGCCAAACTCTTTCTAAAGTAATTATTTAATTCCAATGTAATCGCCGTATTCATCGTATTCGCTTTCATCACAGCTATCACCGGCTAACGTGTCGAAACCGAGAACTAGCAGGGTAATCCCAAGGCCTAATTCTATTCCCTGTACCATATCTACCTTGGTCTCCCATACAAGTGCTCCGGTAATCGCCATTATCACCCAAACAGCTAAAACCAGCATAACTCCAATAAATTTTGTTGATTTTTTCATTTTATAATCTCCTTTAAAAGTATTTCTTTCATTAAAGAGACTGTAAAATTTACGGCAAAAAAGAGGGCAATGTAAGCCCTCAGTCCTTCCTTTTCTTATCCCCAATATCTAATCGGCGAAACTTTTCCTTATTATAACTTCGTACGACCTTCGATACGATCAACGATAATAGCATAGTAGCCACTATGACTATTAGTATGAACATAAAAATTGTCGATTTGTTTGCAATAATTATCATAGAGTATTCTCCTTTTAAATATTATTTCATTAAAGAGCTTGTAAATTTTACGAAAAAATAAAAGTGCCTGTTTTCTTTTATTACGGACCAGATTACCCGTTAATCTGCTTTACTTCACACTGCGTTGGTCAGTAAGCCCGTAACCAGTTCGGTCAAAACTGGCGAGTAGCATGACCGTGCTACTCTGGAAGCTTCCTTTTCCCAAGGAATTTAATGCCGCCACGTTTCGTTTTCGTCGCCCAGCAACTTCTTTCTTTTCATTATAGGACCTGTATTTTTTACGAAATATAAAAACTAAGGGAGGTGTAATCCTACCTCCCAATGCTTTGCCAAAAACTAACTATACCATCAATAAAATCGCTAACTTCTACACAAGTAAGCTTATCGCCGCTAGCAGCCAGCATTAGTTCATTAGCATGTTTTAAAGCGTTCATAGTGCCATTCTCGTATCCCCAACTATACATTTCGAATGCACCTAATGCCAAACAAGCAATAAATATCAATGCCAGCAGCACATTAAATAATCTACTCATAAAAATGCCTCCTTATTTGATAAAGTATTATGTTTTCATAATATAAGATGTAATATTTACGGACAAAAAAATGAGGGGCGCTGTAATACCCCTCGTCCTCATTAGTCATCTTCGTACAATACCTTATCGGACCACTTACGTATAAACTTTCCGTAACTTTTAGGGAACGCGTACATCCAAATTATCATGGCAACTCCGGCCACGAAACTGAACAGATAAGTAATCCCTGCAATTTTCATAAATTTACTCATAATGGTTCTCCTTTAAAATAGTATTTTCATTATAAGAGCTGTAATTTTTATCCCCCCCCCGATTTTGATGAAAAATGAGGGGAGTTGTATCCCCTCTTGCTCCTCCTTTCAATCGTAATCCCAATCCATGCCATCATAGCTGGATCCATAATCACAAGTAGCCCCATAACCTCTGAGGTCAACAATAGAATCTTTTGTCTCCACGTACATTACCATGTGAGTTCTCGAATCGTACATCGTTACCATCTGAATGCTGGGGTTTTCCATAATATAATCCTCCAAAATGATGTGATTTGAGATTTATTTCTCATTATAGAAACTGTAATTTTTGCGTATTATGTAAACTTATAGAAAAAAATAGCCGTTGTGGAATTGAACCACTTCTCATCCGGCGTTTTTCGTTCGACTATTCCCGATGCGCATTTACCGTAATGCTAATGGCTATTTTTCTTTCATTATATGCATTGTAAAATTTGCGAAAAAGAGAGCCTGTGTAAGAGCTCTCGACTCGTATTATTTCAACAACTTCATACTTGCCAGGATCTGAGCCATTGATTCGCCATTCGAGCGTCTCTGGTCAATTTCCAGCGCTTCACTAGGTTTAAGCTTTCTATTAAGCTCGTGATAATAACCGAGCGAACGATCGTAAATATAAAGATCTTTCAGGTCCTGTTCCTTCTTCAGGTCGATCTTCCGGTCAACAGACTTAGCAATTCCGCTAACTGTCTTAATAACCGTAATCCCTACCGGAATTAGAATTCCTGCTGTAATCTCTTTGTTTTCCTTCATCCACTCAATTGCCTGACGAGTCTTGTACTTCGCTTTAAATGTAAAGCCTGTCCATCTCGCATTCATTTCGCTCTTGATGTCTTCAAATGATTTCATAATTTTTCCTCCAAATATAAATTTTGTCATTATAGCAATTGTAAAAAATGTGGATTTAGTGTATGATTAAGTAGTTCATACATCTGTAAGCGAAAAAGAAAAGGCGGTGT
>Ga0247610_10000325_pt1 | contig 73353 bp, 75 predicted proteins | sample 174DNAGHGhighgp2_FD_193483 | JGI IMG/M metagenome (GOLD analysis project Ga0247610, IMG submission 193483) | Sheep rumen microbial communities from Palmerston North, Manawatu-Wanganui, New Zealand - 1742 DNA GHGhigh gp2 | ecosystem: Host-associated > Mammals > Digestive system > Stomach > Rumen...
ATGATATTGGTGGATCATACGGGACTCGAACCTGTGATCCTCGAGTTATGAGCTCGATGCCTTACCAACTTGGCCAATGTTCCAATGGTCCGGATGACAGGACTCGAACCTGCGGCATCTTGGTCCCAAACCAAGCACTCTGCCAAACTGAGTTACATCCGGATATAAAATGGTGCTGCTTGTCGGATTTGAACCGACACGTCGTTAGACACAAGAACCTAAATCTTGCGCGTATGCCAATTTCGCCAAAGCAGCACATATCTATCGATGATGTTCTTACATGACATCTATACAGGGATCATTGTCTATAGACTAATCCGTTGTACGATTCTTACTTGAACTACCGTACCTAACTTGATTATCAGGGTGACACTAACGATCAGGTCACATCTTCATCGATTCAATATGTTGATCCTATGTTGCGCTCGTGAGTTGACGAAACCCCGGCTTTCCCTTCAGGCTTAGGTTTAACCTGGCTTTGTGTAAGGTCGACGGTTTAACGTTCTTCCATACTGTCTACTACAGTGAGGACCGCCTCCCACATAGGCATCATGAGTTCGAACTATGATTCGCTACTAACGATGTGGCCACCATCCGGACCAAGATCATCGCCGTCATAATGGGTTAGTTGATTCCCACACACCCTCACGACCATTAACCAATAATTGCGCGGAGCCATATATCGTTTCAGGACATCGGCGCAGTCCTCTTTGGTGTGTTCAAACTCTGAGAAACATCCATCGGTCCATGGTTCTTTTTTATAACGCACATGATGAGCGTGTCCTGTGATGTTTCTCTTGGTCCGGAGTTTCTTATCTGGGTCATCATGATGAATCTTTTCATTATACTAATCGATTGACATACGATTCAACCAACGCCGTATAACGATTCCAGATCTCCGGTGGTAAATGATGGCAATGGATGCTCTCCCATATCCTGAGCTATCGAGGACCCGAGGGTCCCCGACCCCGATTCGAACGGGGGACTTACCGTACCATCATTCTGGTATGATATAGTATACGTTTTGTGTATCTTACAATTGTAAGAGACCTTGAGAAAGGCATGTGATACCGGCACAATGATAAAGGCAAATCAAACCGGATGTGGATATGAACAAATATACTATATCATTGGTACCTGAGGTGGGACTCGAACCCACAGTTGTCTTTCGACACTTGATTTTGAGTCAAGCTCCTAAACCAATTCGGATACTCAGGCATGTTTAAATATATCTCAACCCGCATATGCCAGAGGGATGGTCTTATTGATCTTGCCATCTTTTAAACTGTCTATGAATGACTGTTAAACATATGCGGGTGAAATATCACTGGATGCCGAGGGGCCATACACAGACCCTTGGAAATATCCTTGCGTTAAAAACGCCCTAGTCCATGTTAGCCAGTATTGTCGGCATCCACATCACTTATGGAGATATCTAAGTATCTCCAGTCTCCACCACAGCCCTCGGTAGCGGGATCGTTTTCCCTCACTATTTCCTCCGACAGGCCATGGATTCATCCCACCTGGATGTGCGCACATCCTACATGGGTATATACAACGGTGGAGAAGATGGACGTTGCAACGAATAATCTTTCATCATCTTCCCATTACCGATGTAAACTATAGTAGTGAATTTTGATTAATTATTATTATTATCATTATTGATCTTTTCATTCAAATTAACTATCAAACCATCTATGACGATTTTATTCAGAGGACCATCATATATCTCTTCAGCTTTGTCATCAATGACATATATTGACAATCCTTGTGCATTTGAATGAATGTCATATATAAATTTAATTTGTTCTATAAATGAGAAAGGGTCAGTCCTGTTCATCTGTGATCTGTATCCTTCCCAATACACCTGATATCTAATTTTACCAGACATTGTTATTCCTCCTGCCGTTTGGGATAATGATCTCCTACGTTGTACATCACATATTCCGATTCAGGAACATCGAAAGTGTATTCAACGTATTCACCATTCTTTTCACCTGATATTGTTAATGTACATTTAGCCGGATGATATCGAGCTGGCGAGCCTTCTGAACCAGCCGATGTCCATGCACTTGTATAATCTTTGTAGACAACTGTTCCTTCAGATATTCTGTTTGATTCATTCTTAATACAAACAAACACTATTACACCAAGAACAGAAATAATTACAAGTGCAACGATTATTTCTATGAAGTTATAACTGAAAAAGTTTCTCACTTTTCTGCGTTTAGTATCGACCTTCATTGGTTAGCTCTCCATATTCTTGATTGAATTTAATATTGATACAACCGATGCAAGTGTCATATCTGATATTAAATCATTCTTTGCAGGCTCGTCATTAGAAAAGTTGACCTTTAACTTTATGCTAGAATCAACCATCATTCTATTAACGAGCTCCTGCTGTTTTGTTAACCGAACATCTTTGTCAATTGCGGGTTTGTGGCCCGCAATGACATTTTTGATTCCTTCCTCGACTGATAATAATCCTTTATCATTATCATCGAAAGTGATTGTGATTTCAACTGTCTTTTTCATTATTTTCCAACCCCTTCTTTATTTCTTCATCAGTGATTGTTTCCGCATCATCACAGATAATAACTTTGACCCCAGTAGCAGATGAAAGTTTTTCAAGCTGTTCATTAAAGATCTTCTCAGCTATTGCGTCGGAGTCATTTTCAAAATTATCATCCAACTTTCTGTTCAGATCAATATATGCATCGTTAGGTGAATTACCAAATCCTTCTAACTGAGACCATGCGTCTTTATCATCCTTGGACTTTAATGATGCTTTAAAGAGATTAGGACCATCCACCATCTCGATCATTACATCTGCAATAGTATGTATATTGAAGAAATTCTCTTTCCAGAGTGCCATGAAGTAATCGTCATCATACTCCGAGTGATTCATACAGAATTCGATAAGATCACCCTGAGATATAATGGGAATCTCATATTCTTCACATATCTTGCGTTCCAACTTACAACCACGAGAATTCTCCCAATCCCCATAGAACAGAACTTCATCTGCTTGACCCAACATACCAATGGATCTACAGAAAGTATACTGGTTGAATGTTCGTGATCCAGGGGCTCCATAATGAATCTCATCGGGATCATACGGATCAAACTGATTGATGAGTTTTACATACTTAATGGGTCTTTCCGTATACAGAGCATACAGCTCATGGAGAAGCCTACGTTGCTTTCTTATTTCTTTTATATTCTTACCAGTGTATGGTTGAGATATAAAGAGATTTGTTGTATAATGAAAGATTCTGTTTTGTGGTATAAAGAATTTGTGACCACGCTGTTTATCTTTCAATTTTTCAATCTGTTTTGGATCTATTTTTTGATCATAAAGTATTTCAATATCATTGTCCTCAAGTGTCACACCATGATATTTGAGATTGATTGGTAATTGATCGTATGATACAACTGTCATGCAGAAATTAACCATGACAGAATTACAGAGCTGAACCGGTTTTGTCCAGTCACCATCATCATCATGACGCAACTCATATACATATGGGGATCCGGGTATATCACGTCTATCGATACGGTTTTCTGTAACAAATACAGGTGTACCAAACAATATAGCATTATACCATGTTACCTCATCATACTTTCTTCGTCCCATTATTTTCGTCCTCCTTGTTTAAACTTTCTTTGAATGCATTAAACCTCGACAAAAATGTATTGAAACTTTTCTTGTATGCCGATTTATATGCTTCATTGTATTTATTGATGATAAACTCTAAGAATTCACTATCGGTTGAACTACGTCTCGTATTAATGGTTTCACTATCCATCCACAGAAGTCCACTGATAATCATGACGTATTGTTCATAACTATCAATAGATGGAGTGGCAATCTCATTTCCGTAGAGTTCATCAAACCAGAATGAATTGGTTATTGTCAACGGATGTGAATGCATCATAACATATCTTGGTCCGATATTAAACCCGGCTGGACACATGTAGTATTGATTGCAGTATTCTTTGATTGAGAGTTCTTTGAATTCTTTGAAAAATGGTTCACGTCCTTCATACTCAAGACCAATGATCTTGTACCAATCTTCAATGAATTCTTTGGCACCACAACTCACGCGGAATGAATATAATTCAATACCTCTCGAGTATTGTTCTATATAGAAATATGCAGCATCGATATTGTTGGTGACAGCCATAAGTTCCGACTCATCCAATATCACTGTATATGTTTTACCAGGTTGACGTGATATTTCAACCTGGTATGAATTGATAGAACCATCTGTCTTTTTGAAGATATCTGTTATCTTATATCCCGATTTAGATGGTGCCGTTATATTACATTTTTCACTGAGAATCATCTATCTCACCCTTTTTCTTTCTTTTGACGCTAGCTCTATGTTCAGCCTGTCGGAAACGTTTGTTGTTTAATTTATTTGCTTCCTTAGTAACTCTTTTAAATATATTACGTCCACCAAAGTATCGTTTAGCAATTGCCATTGCAATACCGGTTTCAGTGTCAGGGTGTTCGGTTGCACATCCAGTTACTATGGTAACTTTATTCCGTCCTTTTGAATCTTTATCACTCCATATAACAGTCGTGATAGTGTCACCGTTCTTTTCATTTATCTGGATATCTTTAATACCAGCAATACCAGGTATTTTATGATCAAATATATTAGGATAAACCTTTTTCTTCTGCTTTGGTCTCTCTGTAGGTACCTTTATTTTTGGCATTACTTTCTCCTCCTTTGAATTTTGACGTTTCATGTGATGGGCAACCATCTCTCTGTCATTCATGGCAAATACTAATGTATCGATTACCCTAAAAGGAATATTCGATTCCCTGCTACACATATCATACATTTCCAATTCTTCATTCCACTTAATGATCGGGTTATAATTATCATCTGATATTTGGTCTATAGCCACATAGTCAAGCACACCTACTGTAACTCTGCGTGAGTGATATATGAATTTATAAACAACTTCATTACCACCGCCATTTGGGATTCCTACGATGAGATAGGTATGATTTTCTTCATCATGAGTACATCTAACATGGGTATAGCATAATGGAGCGATCATTAAACATGGAAGACTCTTCCTTATCACACCATCAAATTCATCTTTTGATAGCATCATCATATTTTATACATCCTTTCAAGTTTCTCATTCAACTCTATCGAGCGCGTTGGATAAGCGTATATTCTCAAAACGGTCTCTTACTTCTTCAGCCTTACCACAGGTCATTTTTCCTTCACTGCATTTACCTGTAACGGCACATGATGGACCGGCATGCCTAAATATATCTGGTGCTACATTCTCACAGAGTTTATACATTTCTATTGCTAAATCTCTTATTTCCCACTGCGCTCTATTACAGCAGCGGAGTTTGAAGAAGTTGAATAATGAACGAACATTCATTGTTACAATGATAGATGTTTGACATGCATTCGGAAGAACCATACGAGCATCCTCATTCGCTTTCTTTTCAGCAGCTTTCTGATCCATGCCCTGATTGATAAAGTCTTCTATCAAACAGCCTCTGATGCTTTCATAGTCAACCTGAATAGAAGCCATCAGATATTCATATGCCTGTAATGCCGCTGGACAATTCTTGATACTCTCGGGGATAACATAGTCAAACTGTGTCTCATCAACATAACGCTGAGACTTCTGAGAGTAAGAAGCGATACGATGACGAACCAGTTGGTGTGAACATGCCCTCGAGATACCTTCAATTGCAAAGGTAAATGTTACATGCTCTATTGGTGATTCATGACCAAGCTCAAACAGCATGTTCAAGAACTTCTCCGTCTTCTCAGGGGTGAGTCCTTCCTGAAGAGACTCGATGTCTGAAGAAGAATAACACAGCTTTGCGGCTGTTGCTATTACTTTCTCTGGGTCAGGTGTGTGCGTAATAAGTTTAACTTTCATTTCTTTTCCTCCATATAATCATAGTCTTTTAAAAATATTCCATATAAAGCAAGTTTATCAACAAGCTCCTTTATGGATTTTTTACCAAGGTTTCTAACATTCAACAGTTGTGAATACTGTAATGTCGACAATGTTGCTACATCATTTATACCTGCACGGTATAATGCGTTGTAGGTTCTTATTGACAAATTCATATCTTCCAATGTGGCCGGTATAAACAGTTTTACATCACCCGTTTTTGCAACACGTAACTCCTGGTTTGTTTTAATCAAACCTTTTTCATATCCACACATGAGAATGTTATACATCAATGGGTTATCTGATATATATGAATAAATATCAGGAAGTGTTGCACCAACTGATGCAGGAATTATCAGATTTGCAACAGTATAGAATTCATCAGATGGTCCTCTGAATAGTTCTTCAATTACGGGATCACCAACATTATCAGTTACCAATCTGAAACCATTGGTTATCAGTTTTCCGTACTTTGCAGCATTGCGTAATGTATGCAATGCTTTTACATAAATTTGCTGTAATCTTCCTGCTGACGGATAACCATGATGTGCTTCACGTATAGCTGTTAAAGATTTCCCATCGACGAATTTTTCTTTTATAATTATGAACTCCCGTTCATTGAGTAACCTCCTACAGTTAAAAAGGATTACCTTTGATAGACTTTGTTCATGATTAATTATAAACTCGGTATCTGTTATGTTTTCATTTTTTATAAATGTATCAATGAACGTGTCGCTTGTGAAAACATTTGATTGTATTAAATTATCACTGTACATTGCTCTTATTACATTCCATGGGAAATACGAAACTAACGGAAATTTGATTTTGTCGTTAGTGATCACACGTAATGCATCTACGATATGCCTATACTGACACCATCCTGCTGCACCATGTTTGAGTTGATATTTAATAGCAAACATTTTGAAGTCATCTATTGTATGTACGTTGTTATAGTTGAGCTCCCGTATGGTTCCTTTCATTCTTGCATTACACATGATCTGGTTAATATGATTTATATTTGGATTCGTATACTCGGGTTGATTAAATACCCTTCTTGATATGTTCATATGTATTTTTTCAACATTTCTAAAGCTGACTACATACAAAAGAGGATATTCTTCCATATACGAATCCTTGATTGAAGGATTTGTCATACCGAAGTAATACTTCATTAAATATGCAACAACTTCGTCTGAATTATAACCCGAATCCCATAGAGACTGACTTATCGCATTATATATCTTTTCAAGATCGAAGTTATCGATATTTTCCCCATATAAATTTATGAGGTCACGGTCATTCAGTGTCTTGATGAACTCATCGACAGTAATCATTTTGTTTAACCCGAAAATGTTCTTACTGATATTATCAGCCATTTTTGTTAAATTGAATTTCATTTCTTTTTCCTCCAGTTTATTTTTATATGATGATCATTGTTTATTATATACTGATCATCATATAAATAATATACATATGAAAATAATAAAAAAAAATACGGGGCTTCACGCCCCGTATATTATTCTTCTTTATCACATTGCGAAGGGATCTATCGATGGATCATATGGAATGTCCGGTTTCTCAACTTTCGGTGCTGAGGCTTCTTTAATCGTTTTGATTAATTCGATGATGTTGAGATTCAAATTATGTAATTCGCTCTCAATACCTATCAATGTTTCACTTGTATCATTCATCAGTATCGTCTCCTTTACCATATATTTTTTTAGCGAGATCTTCTACCCCAGAATCAAAGTCAATCATCCTTTTTATTACAAAAGGATCAGCAGGTTGGTCCGGTTTTCGACATGTATAATAGTCATTCTTTTTGTCATTCTCTAACATACTGAAAACACCGATGATTATTCCGAATATTATTACGGCACCAACGAATTCGAGTACAAGAGATATATTAATGACCCCATGTATCAATGCTGCGATGTTTCTATATCCGAGGACACCTATTACAAATATAAACTGCATTGCCAATATGGCACACACAGCAGTCACAGTTGTTTTAACAAATGATTTCATTGCCATCATTCTCCTCTCTTATTCCCATTGGAACAATTGTAAACCTGTCTGTATCTTCAATATCAATTGTTATATGGTCCGGTACCATGTTATCTCCTACTCGTGCGACAACGAAGAAATCCATGCGATTAGATAGCTTTGTCAAACCAAGATATATTGTAGGATATTGACCGAAAATTTTCTTTTCATTATCAAATATCATATATGCTTGACCTATCTTAAACGCAGAGGGAACAAATCTGCGTAACTGTACAACTTCCAAAAACTCTGGAGGAGTTTTCATTTTTAATCATCCTTTCCATTAATAGACTTTACCTTGACCTTTCAGATAATCATATTCAACAGGTGGTTTCATATGGTCCTTCATGTTTCTCATACGATTCATGTATGCATCAGGATCTTTATCACATTCAAGAATCTCTCCAATGTTCATTCTGATGATATGCTTTTCCTGACTGTCGGTTTCTTCATTATAATAGTGCATGACATACAGGTAGTCATCTTCAGATGTCTGTTGAACGAAACTGATACGATCACATGCATGACCATGTTTACACTGCATTACATATGGAATCGTATTAACCTTATCAACATGCTCAAGATAATACTTGAAGTAATTATCATGTGTGAAGAACTTTGCGTCTAATGTGAGAATATCATACATACAACTCTCATCAGTATCGAGATTCTTAACAAGGAATTTGTATTTTTCATTAGTTCCTTTAAGCTCATATTGATTCTCTAAATAATCAACAACATAGAATGGTTGAAATGTTTCCTTATCAAATATGATGCGTTCATTGTTGTCCGGTTTGTCACTTTCTCTGTGATATAAGAATTCTGGCTCAAAGCAACGTATCAAACCACCCCAATATTGGGTTAACTTGTCAATCAGATCCATGTTCAGCCTCCTTATATTCCTTTCTCAAATCCATGAGAATTATACCCAGCATGTTTTTACCCTTACCACCGGATACACCCCAGAACTTGTCATGCCATACATTACCTTCTATGAGACACCTGTCACCAGTGGCGATCAGCTTCTCTCTGATTTCCGGGTTTTGATCAAACTTGGCTTTGACAACTTTTCTCATTATGTCAACCTTGACATCTTCCCAGTCCTCACGGAGTTTAACCTTTTTGCCCAGTTTCTTTGCAGCACCTGGTGTTAGTTGTGAAAACTCAAGTTTCGTCTTAGTGTCTTCGCATTTCTGTGCCTGAAACGCTGCTTCCGAATTCTTATAATCTATACCATCAAATGTTATATCACATAGATAGAAATTTGACAGGAAGAAGAATTCACCCCTGAACTCAGTTATTGCATCTTCATCAATTGTCATTTTGGTGTTCCTCCTCATTTTCTGTTATAACATCATATTTCGGTGAATCATCATCGTCATCATCGTCAGGTGAGGATGGTTCATTGAGAAATGATGGTTTCTCAACTTTATGAAGAATTTCTATTCCAACGATAACTTTGTTATGTAATAAATCTCGTGCAAAGATGTTAATATTCCTGAGATTATCACCATCCGGAATAGTTATCATGATAAAATTTCGAGTGATATCACATACAGTACCAGTGCATGAATATTCACCATGGCTCTTCCTACCATAATAATGTATACGAATATAATCTCCTATGCTGAGAACATCTTTGCGTATTTCAACAAGGTCTTCAGTTCTTTTGTAATCAGAGATGTTGATGGTTTCATCGCCAATTACCAATGACATGTTGAAACAGTTTTCAAAAGGTACTGTGATGCAAGTTCTTGTTGCTATGAATCCATCGATCATATCATACTTGACGGTATCATTACTATAAAAATCTAAGTGGTTGTTCCATACGGACAACGAATCAAAACCCTTGAAAGGTTTATTATCTACATACACATAGAACGTTCTATCATTTATTTTCTGTAACAATTTGGTTTCATTAACAACTTCTCTCGAACCCAATTTATTTATCAAATCTTCATTCCTCAATATCATCTAAAATCCCTCCTACAAATATGACATCGCCATGAGGATTGATTTGTTTAACATCAATCTTGATATCATGTCTGTTATTATAATACACTTTAATCTTATCATTGTTTGTTATATGGGATATGAATGTTTCATGTGGATCTATATGAGGAAATCCTTCAACTTCATTCACATGAAACAGAAACTTGGTTAATGCACCACGACGATTACCTGCATTAACCAAAGCATATATACTTTTTACTTCCGTCACAAGATTTATGTCACAACATACGACGTAAGTTTTCGTGAACATTATTCATCATCCTTTTCATTATTTGAGAATTGCTTTATCAATCTCATTATTGTATCTTTGTGCATACCGATTGTATCTATTTCATCAATGAAACAGTATCCTTTGTATATCGGTTTTTTGTCCTTAAACTCAAATCTTGTACCTTCTTCCTGAGATACCATACTGGTTAATGCAAATCCTTGATAATTCAAAGAACTAAACCTGGGTCTCAGTTCAACATAGGTATTGAAATCTGCATGGATGGTACCGAGATCAAAATTTTCATTATCATTATTAGGAATTTGAAATTCAATATATTTGAATTTCAAACCCATTGATTCTTTATCGATATATTCACATGCGTATTCGGGATGTCTATACAACGTATTGAGTTCCTCCATGCTGCGAACAATGATATCATATTGGGCGACCGGTATGTCAGCCACACTTCTCAATGAATTAACAGGTCTCTTGAACACCTTGAGTTTATATCTGAAACGGTCACCGACAACTTCAACAAATTCAAATACATACTGAGTTTCAGTAGATCCATTTTCTGTTATAATTCCATGCCTTGATAATGTATACATAATAAAAATCCTTTCAAAATGAAATATTATATAGCGGGGATAATTCCCCGCTATAATAATTATTGACATTCACTCATGAGACCAAGACAAACATCACTCCATGACATCAGATCAATACTAACTTTCTCATTGATGTAGTTAGTCATGCATGAATAATGGAATGCTTCAAAGTGCTGAACTATTCCATCTTCTTCTGATCCAAGGAATAATACATTCAACTGATCTCCATCGAAGTCTGCATTGAATCCTGAAAGAACTTCAGGAGGGAGTGATATCGTATCATCGTTGAATTTGAATCTACGGATCTTTGCAACCTCTATGGATGCCATGTTGTTTGTTGGTTCTCGTAATATCATAATCCACTGTTCTTTATCAATTACCTCCTGAAGTATTTCTATTACTTCCGGATGCAATTTATAATCCCTGACAGTAAGGTATGCCTGTTCCAATGTCAGGTTATAACGAACAGCGAGTATGTGTGTAATCTTATAATGGAATGCCGTTATACACATCGGGAGAGGTAAATCAACTTCGTCTATATTAAGTGATATATCGAGTGTGATAACAGCACGACCTGAGAATGAGAAAGTTCCTCCGACTATTTCGGAACGAACAAATCCATCCTTCTTTGATACTTCATCTGTGATAAGATGTTCAGTCATATCAATCCAGTAATTCTGAATAAAGTTCAATGCCTGAATTGTTTCACAAGGAAGTGTCATATCTTTCAACTTGCACTGGATAGCGACGATCTGAGAAAACCATTTGTTCGTCTTGTCATAGAACATTGTCTCTGATGTCTTAAGGACGGGTCTGAATGCTGTTGAATATACGGGAATCTTTGATGTGAAAACAGCATGTTTTTCATTTATCAAAGTCTGTAATTCTTCAGCTCCGTTCTTTGCACACGCAGTAACGACTTCCTCAAATCTTTCACAGAATTCATCATGACCCAATCCTTCATAGATCTGTTTAGACTTGGGGATCTTCTTTTTGATTGCTTCGATATCGTTCTGTGCAAGTCTTCCCTTTTTACGATTCTTCTTATTCTCAAAGAAGTCTACATCGTTTTCATTATATGGAACAGAAAGATCTGATTTATAATCACCAAGAATATATTTAAGCATATTTGGTGATAATACTCTCTTGAGCATTGAATAGTAGATTGGTGTTATTACTTTATGAGGAGCAATATCAATCCAGCCGGTATATCCAAAGTTAAGAGATCTCAGAGTGATTTCTGTTTTACAACGAGGACATATTCTACCGAGTATGTCCTGTCCTGTGAAAGCACCACAGTCACAACGATATTCTACGTCCATAAACTTTGGAGAGTTTACGAGCTGATCAACGTTGGTTGGTGCATATTGGTCTTCATTCTTTATAACGAATCCATTGTTTGTAATCATGTCAAGAATGTATTCATTCTCAAGATTTGTTCTTTCAAGACGCACTGATGACATTATTACAACACCCCCTTATTTCATTAATTCGAATAACTCAACGATCATGTCAAGTATTGCCATTGTCATGTTTCCGGTCTCATATATTAAAGGCGTATCCAGCAGTGAGGGATCATTGTGGTTCACTATCGTGTATGATGATAACACACAATGCATTATACTTTCAACAAATACGTTTACATTATTCTCAGTAAGAAGATACTCCTTAAGATTGTTCAGCTTAACGTATTTCTTGATACTGTTTACATCTTTCTGTGTAAGAGACTTGGTCGCTGTTGTAACAGTTTTACCCATGAGAATATTTATAAGAGCATTACCCTTTGTATCCTCTTCGGTTAAACCATATATATCCATTACGAGATGACGAATGTACAATAACAGAAGAATCTTCTGTCTCATACCGATCGTGTTAGTCGATAATGATGAATGGAATTTATTATAAAGAATTGCATCGATCAATATCGTTGATAGTTCATTCATCTGAGGCAGATGTTCCATGTAATAATCTACAGGTGAAACATCAATATCCAATGCAATATGAGCTATAATGATATTCAGATCCTTAAGCATACACTCATACTCACCGGGATTGAACGATCTTATCATTGATATTGGTGAATTTTGATTTATATTATCAGGCATTAACTGAGAAACATCATCCACATTTACCAGAGAATACCTGAGCTGTTTCTTTCTTGTCAGGAAAGACGCCTGCATGATTATAGCCTTAATGAGACCAACGCATGAATATGTTGGTCGCTTATTAATCTTATCCCATGCAGATGCGAATGTGAGTTTAATCAATCCATCACAAAGTAATATCTTTCTCATAACGAACTGCGTAGTTGTTGGAGCAGTTACTCCTTCAACAGCCTGCATGTCGTATATATTAGCATTTGATGATATTGACTGCATGACATTCTTGTTGACGTAGTTGTACAAAAGAATGTACATATTCGGATTTATTTGATCCATTGCATGAGAGAAAGCACGTGCGAATAGTTCATACAAATCCTTTGGTGAATTACCTGTGGCTATGATGAAATGTTCGATGAATATATGCATCACCTTTATCATGAATGAGACAATGTACATATCACGAAGGAAATCAACAGGGAACAAACCTATTGTATCATCACCAACATCATTTTCATCAACCATCTTCTTTATCTTCTCCATTGTTTTAGGAGGAAACAAAGTGTCATACAATACCTTGTAATATTCATCAAAGGTATCAATGGTATATGTTTCAGAGTCAGTGATGTATTTCGCAATCATCATAGATGTTATTAAATCATTATCGTCATCATATAATGCCGTGAAGAAATTTATCTGTTCACAGATATAATTCTGAAGATCATTTCTCTTAGCTCTGAGCTGGAATACTTCAAAAGCTGGATCAATGATATCCGGGAATAGTGCACTGAAATTCACGAAGATCTGTGATCCATTATGACGAATGATTATGTCTTCGGGTATGGGTTCCCAATTTATAAATCGGGTCTTCTTATACCTCTTACCTTTCAATCCAGCAGGGAAACCATTATACGGATATTCCGTACCATGTTTTGCGTTATACTCATATTTCTCGTCTGGGTCATAAAGGTATAGAAGCGTTTTTGAAGATGGTTCCTTCTTTGCCACCTTTGCATACCTCCCTTTTCCTTAAATAACTCCTGCTGATATCACGCTGGTATATCTTAGGAATATATTTTCTTTGTCAGATAATTCTTTATCTAGTTTATGTTTAGCCAAATGATCAATCGTATAACGATAGTCATCACATATAACCAAACATATTGGAGCATCAACATTCTTAATGATATCAATACTTTTAGTAGATGCTGTTAAGAATGTTGAATTCGGATGTTCTTTTATGAATTTATAAATATCCCCGTAAATATATTGAACACCCTTGAAACCGTATGATTGTATACATTCTTCGGCAATCTTTGAATATTTATCAGAATATATATAAAGATTGTCTTTACGTTCTTTATGAGATGCTTGAAAAACCTTATATGAATATAACAAGTTCGGTTGCATAGATAAAAAGCTTGATAACATTTCATCAGGATTGATGTCTATATTAAACTCTTTATGCAACCAAATTGAATAATCTTCATCTTCTCTATCGAGATAACTTGCTAATACGTCTTGTATTGACATACCAGCAAGTTTCTCAGATAGATTGTTGGATTTAAATTGCTTAGCAACATTATATCCAGTCATGCTGATGAGATCTTCATATTGGATTATCATTCCAGCCTCTCCAATCTCACCAAGACTAAACATGATGAATTAGAAAGGTGTATCTTCACCATCAGCCTGATCATCTGATGGTGTTACCATAGCAAACTCCTCCGGATCGAGTTTGTTATACAGAGCCTTCTTGTATGCAATCTCAAGATACTTCTTAAGATTGTTGAAACGTGAATGAATGTTTTTGTTATTGCCTGTGATTGATTCGAGAGTGATTGTTCTTGTACCATTCTTGGGATCATCAAGAGTGATTCTGACTTCGTTACCCTGACCGATCATTGAGAACTTGCCACCATTTTCCTTGGTCCATGATACATTAATTGTACCGGGATCTCCGCAAGTATCCATTGCAACAAGAAGTGCATTGAGATAATTGATGTCAAGGAAGTAACGAGGTGTGGTACCAGGCTTGTTCTGCTCAAGTACTGATGCACCGGTTGAAGGATCCTTACCAACGATGCTCTTTGCACTGAGGATTGTTTTTACTCCTGTAGGTGCTACCCAGATTGATACTGTGAGTACACCTTCCTTGCCCCAAACCTTTTCACCAATATTGAAATTGGTTTTCTTCTTGTCACCGTTCTGGCCATTGTTGAAGTTGTTTGAGTTGTTGAAATTGTTATTATTAGTAAATGACATAATAACTATTCCTCCTTTTCAATAATAAGTAAATTTTAGTTCCGAAATAAGAACATTATATTATTCTGATTCTTCATCCAAAGACTCAAAATAATCCTGACGAATTGATTGTACAGTCATTGAGAGATTCGGTACATCATTCTTGTGTAATCCAAATACTTCAACAAACTGATTATCATCATCCTCGTCTTCCCTTGATTCTGTTTCAAATAAATCCTCCGATAGGATTTCATCGAGAGAATTTTCTGATAACATAACAAGGAGAGTCTTCATTAATTCAACCTGTATTTCAAAATCTTCATAATTTGAAATGTCTGTGTTGTCTATATGAAGAGCTCTCTTTATCTCATTAAGATTGCTGATCAATGCTCGAAGAACATATTGAGCAACTATCTTCTTGAGATCACTTTTACTCGGCAGGTCATCTGTCAGATTATCACCATATTCATCAATACAGTCTAATGCCGCATTCAGATTGGTCATGATCATGTTAATCTTCATTGCCCATATCCGAGGAGAGATATATGCAAGTATACCATTTATCTCCTGGATGTCTGAACTGAAGTCATATGACACACCTGTGTATCTTGTGAAGAAGTCATAGATCTGTTCCCACATGACACATGTCACCCCCTTTCATGAAAAGAATATATTTATTCTTTCCTTATTAAATATATGCAAGATTGGTGGGCCTGAAACCACCAGGCACATCAACAACATAAACACCGAATGCATCCAATAACTGACGGAATGGCATTAACAGTTTATCTGCAGCATAATCAACATCAATTACCTTACTAATCCAGTCAGGTATTGTGTGATAATGTTCGGGTATACATATATACGGATCATTCTTTTCTTTCTCATTATCAATCAATGAAATTCTCAAGATCTCATTTATTTTACCATCTTCATCTTTGTGCTGTTTTAATAGATCGAATGATAATGGAATGACAATAACTCTGTCGAGAGGCAGTATTTCTTCATCAGGCATTATTGCATTCCATACAAGTGCTCCTCGCATCTGTGCCGGGAGTACTTTTGTTTGATCATATGCATCAACACTTTTTATCGATAATACCTTGTGATATGATGGATCTGTTGCTATTGATGTCAACAATGTATTTCTGAGATTGTTATACTCATCAAGTATTCCTGATAGAGATACCTTATCACAAGTTAATACATATTTGTCATATATGTTAACCATGATCGGTTCAAGGAATTCTGCAGAATCTCTCTTCTTAAATGATAATCCTGATACGGCTATTTCATGAATATCACGAGGAGAACCTTCTTGAACAAACATTGCTGATGCATACATCTTCTTTGCTATGAGTGCCATCGCCAGAAATGCAAACTCATTCTTGAATACGAATTTCTTTCTATAATATTCATCTTTGATATTACAGAAGTTTGCAATGTCTTCAACCATTCTTGGTATTATATGTTCAATGAACAATCTCATTCCAAATGCAGATGCAACGAGACATCTATCTCTGAATGATAATGTTTGATCAAGAATCTGGAAGTCATCTATATAATGAGCAAACTGAACCATGAGTGAATCAGTATCAGTTACGCACACTATTTCCCTATCCATATTAGCTGCTCTCAACTCGGCATCATTTGGTACGAACGGATACACACAGTTGTCTACTATGATCTTCGATACTTCCTCTATCAGTCCAGCTATCTCTTCAGGTGGTTTAACACCATAACCACAACGATGAATTGTATCTTTTAACTGAGCCACCTGTTCATCATTATGAAAATCGACGGTTGAAAATGTATCAATATCAATATGATGCATACAGAGATACTCACTAATCTGAGTCACCTGACTCCTCACATATCTTTTCAGTACCAACCTTGGATTGAATGCTAACATGAGCTTACATAATTCATCTGCAGTTAATGTCTCAAGAAAGGTTCTTAAACATCTCTTATCACTACCATTAACATTTGAAACACGGGACAATAGCCATGTCAGTACATCATCAACATAGTATACATCATTGATTAGAACTCTATCTGTTCTCGTATCATTCAATACTGAATAAATCATATCGAATAATTCATTGATGTTCATGAGTCTTGCCCAATTGTCATTATTACCAGAAATGAACTCCAAACAGCAGATTAAGCTCGTGGTTATGTTCTTTGCACTGCCAGTTGTGGCAGGAGGAATATAACACGAATAGAATGGTGACAACGTTGTTCCAGACCCACCGTAGTCAGCATTCATAATGACCTTAATAGACAACTGTCCAACATTTGCATTGTTGTATTCAACTGTACCTTTTGGCCATTGATACATCTCTTTCTTTTTCTTCTTTCTGTTAACTTGCAACTTCTCAAGCATTTTAACAGTAGGAGCCAAATATTCTTCATGTTGTTTGAAGAATGTTCCATTACCTGTTATGATCGGTTGTCTATTTTCGATCCACACAAATGTATCAATTACAGTTGTATCAATCTTTTCATGTGTGATGTTGTTGTGCAACTGACAAGGAATGTTTCTCATTCTCTCGTTAGTAAGTTCGATGACTTTCGACGCAACCATTGCACGATCAAAATTTGGGTGGGCTTTACAATACATATCAATTATTCTATCTTGATATCTATCAAGTACAGTTTCTCCCAAATCAATCACATCCTTTCGTTAATTTTTAGAAGGGGGAGATTATATGGATGATTACAATCAGTTGGAGAATCTTCCAACTATAAATGGTATCGAGGTTAAAGGTGATTTAACCTTAAACGATATCGGAATACTTGAAATGACTCTTGAAGAAGTTAATGAAATCTTTCTGGAGACATTCGGATACTTATTATCATAAGTATTCTTTTGTTTAAAATTGATCAATGGGACTTATTGGTCCCATATCAATATAACGATATATTTCTTTATATCTAAAAAATTTATGCAAAGGAGAAAAGAATATGCGAGATTTTATTAAGAAGCAGATTCAGGAAAGAATGAATGTAGCTTCAAAAAATAACGAACCTGAAGAAGTTTCCAATGAAGCAATTCTTGAGTATGCTTCATTATTCCAGGAACTCGATGATCTTTCACTCGAAGGTTCCGAAGACGGAAATGCAAGAAAACTCAGTATGGATATGCCTCTCGATGATGATGCTGAGCTCGAGACCGTTGAGTTCGATCTTGGTAGTGGTAAAGTAAAGGACGTACCCGATACAGCATCCATTCAGGAATCATACAACGGTATGAAGACTTTTGATAAGTTCTATCAGGAGGCTTATGAATCTTTGACACGTCTTCCTCGTGAAAGTGAGGGAGGATTTGAAAGAAGAGTACGTGATTATGCCGAGGAGATGTACAATGAATACTGTGCTGATGCAGAAGCATGTGGCTACTTCGGATTCGATAAGATCAACATCTCCAATGACAAAGTTCCTTCAAAACTCAATGTGAACTTTGGTACCATGAATGAGGGTTCTACCGATAACTTCGTTACCAAAGTAAACGCATTCTTTGCAACAGATGCTGATCACAATATAACACAGAAGCAGCTCGATTCAGTTGAGCTTGTTAAGAATGGTGCCCTGAAGCATATGGGATCATCTCTTAAAGCATATATGGAGAGTACTTATGATGTTGATAAAGAAAGATCAGTATGGGATGTATGTACGCCCAAGACTCTCATAGTTCCCAAGGGCAATGCTGATTCATTCTGTGTTGTAGTTGAGTATACTAATGAGGTTACTGGTAAAAACGAATACTTCGGTTGGACAGCACCTGTTTCCAATACAGATGATACTATCACCATGGAATCATGTGAGAAATTCAATATGGAATCTTTCATAAATGAAACTCAGTATGAAAATCATGACAAGTTCATTCAGGAACAGAAAGAACTTGCTGTTGAAGAGCATATCGCACGTAGAGTTCGTCCTCAGCGTTTCTTCCAGGAAGCTATTGATCTTGGTGGAGACACTTCTACAGAAGCTCCTGCTACTGACGATACAGCTTCAACTGATACTGGTTCAACAGAAGGAGATGCCGATGCTTCCACAGAAGCTCCCGCAGATGAAAATAAGGAAACTGCCGCAGTGAACAATGTTTCTACAGAGATCGCTGAGAAGGTTGCTAATGATACACAGAATGATGCTGAATCAAACGACGAGCAGGTGACATTCTCTGATGAGACAAATCCTGATGCAAACATAAATACTCCTGATGCAGGAAGCCTTGATGATGCACCGGTTGAAGATGATATGGTGGGTGACGAAGGTGCTCCAAGTGATGATGCTGATAACATGCTCAATGATCTTGACACAAGTACTGACGCTGGTGATGTCGGCGATGATTCAAATCTTGATGAAGAGCCCATTGAAGGTACTGATGAAGAAGGTACAGACGATGGCTCGACAGGAGATATTGAAAACATAGATGATATGTCAGTAAACGATCTTCTCAAGATGGGTACAGAGTCTCTCAAGAACATGAAGGTTGGAGATCTCAAGAATCTGATCGCTTCTGGTGATAATGAAGCTATTCAGGAGGCTTTTATCATCACATCAAAAAACGTCAATAAGGAAGTTGACATCAAGCTGAGAAAGTGCCTCGGTATTCTCAATGACAATAAGGATTCTGCAGACAAGATTCTTGTAAAGTTCAAGGGTGAAGGACATAAGCTCAACAGACTTCTTTCAAAGGCTGCTAAGATGACCCCCAAGGTTTATTCTTCGGATGAAGTTGCTTCTATCAAGAAACTCAATTCATCTCTCGGTGAGTTACTTCTTGCTCTGAGAAAGAAGCCTGAAAATTATGCTGCTGCAATCAAGGGTAAGATTGCAGACTTCAATAAGGAAGCTAAGGTAGTTGGTGCTATCATTGAGGATAAGCTTGGTAAGCAGAGTGAGGATGGCGTTCTTCAGGAAGGCTTTGTTCAGGAAGGTTTATTCCTTTCTTCAAGCAATGCTAAGAAGCGCCTTGGCAGAAAGATCACTCCTGTATATACTGACATGATGAGTATCGTTAAGATGGCTGATGCACAATTACTCAACAAGGGTAAAATAAACAAGATGTACAAACCAGTCACTCGTACATCTACAAGTGGATGGACATATGAACCTGGCCAGAATGGCGGTTTCGGTCATCAAACATCACAAACCAATGTCGTTGAATATAATACTCCCCAGAGTGAAAATCTGAACGAACTCCAGAGAATTCTTACAAAAATCATTAGAAAACCAAAGGTTCAAAAAGCTTTCACATCCGATGAGATGGGTATGATATCAGAACTCATGGATCGTCTTGACGATTTTGTTGATCTTGTTGAAGCTCTTATCTATGATAACAGCAAGAGTGACAACACAGCTCTGATCGAAAAGATCGGTGAATACGCTAAGAAGATCGTTGAACTTCTCAATGGTCTTGGTGAGAACACTGGTTCACCCATGACAGGTAACGCCACTGATGATACATCCGTTGAATCTGAAGAAGATATCGTAGATCCCGCTACTGATGTAGAGTCAGAGACCAAGGAAGAAGAAGTTGAGATACCTGAGGATGATGAGGGTATCGAAGAAGAACCCGACGTAGAAGATGATGAAGAGGAAGGAGAAGATGAATAATGCCTAACAATGTAAAAGACATGTTGGATTCAATTATCAATAACACAGATAATTCATATCCTGCTGATAAGGGTCCTGCAATAAAAAAGGATACTGTTGGAGCTACAATCACAGCAAACAACTTTCATCCTCAGACTTTCGATTCTGGAAAGTTCAAGGAGAAGTTGAGTCTTTATGTACTTCATGATCTCGTAGATGCTATGATGGCTGATGATACTGCCGGTCTGGATGAAATGGTAGATAAGTCAATCATGAAGCATATCAATGATAACTATGATGGCTCATGCTATGGTTATCTTTGTGCTGCAAGAGATCGTCTCAAGTCACCTCTTCTTACTGGTGTAATCCAGGAAGTTGATGACATCACAGAAGAGACTGAGGATAAACTTACCGAAACAAAAGACGATGATACTCTTGCTGGTGAGATCAATATCCAGCTTCTTCTCAAAGATGTAACAGACTATGATACATTCCGCGAGAAGTTGAAAGATGCTGTATCAAAGAAGGTTGTTGATGATGTATATGGCGTTGTAACAAAGAGTAACGATGCACCTGTATTCGATGACCTTGATGAGGAACTCGAGAAGAAGGATCAGGATGATGTTAAGAAGGAAGAAGATGTAACTGAAGAATCAGTTATAATGCGTCTTACCGGTGCTATTGTAACAGAATCAGCTATTGAGTCCAAGCGCATCTCTACTGAAGATGCTATGGATCAGGCAATAGTTGAGTACTGCTTACACGAACTTGATATGTGTTTCAAGTCTACACCAAAGACATCTTTCTGGGACAGCCATAAGTTCTAAGAAAAAAAAATAATGACGGGGCATAATGCCCCGTCATTTATATTATTCATCATCCATTACCGCAATATCAACCACGTTTGCAACGTGATCAACTTTTGCGTTTATTATTTCATTCTGCATTGCTACATCGTCAATGCGCATTGCATCAATTCGTGCATTCAATGCATTTATCCTTGACTCATATGAAGCAAGTATGGTTTGCTGGTTTAATTTCAGCGCTTCCATACTTTTCTTATTTTCTCTTCTGTCTATTAGCTGCATTATCAATGATACTGCTGTTGTAGCTTCGAGAACAGAAACTTCAACCGTACGAATCTTATTTGATTTTTCGATTTTCTTGATTCGTCTATTGTTGAAGACGTGGTTTCCTGTTGAAAGGGCACCACCGGCTAAACCGATGGCACCAAGTACGGCCATATCAATTATCATCTTCTGCTTCCTCCGCAAGAACATCGTCGACTGTTATATCGGATATCTCGATGTAATCATCATCATCGGCATTCGAGAACTTTTCTTTCATCTTATTGAATTTTTCGTTGACAACTTCTTTGTCGTTGGAGATAAGCTCACAGAACTTTTTCTCTGTGTTTTCGAGATCACTTTTAAGTTTGCTGAGTTTATCATCACTCTTTGATTTTATATGGAGCTGGTTTTTTGTCTTGTGTAACATGATACATTGTACAATGTATCCAATACCAAGACCTATAAGGCCACCTGTCACGACCTTGTTTCTCTTGTTTACTCTGTCGAGCTCGGCCTTGTTTTTGTTCGCATTACGAACATTGTCAAATGTTTCTTTGATTCCCATATATGGTTCCTCCTTAGAATAGATACAAGATACGTCTACCTTGTTCATATTAATAATATATATTTAAATTGAAGAAATATATATTATTATCCAGAAAGGAGGAAGATATCATGACAATAGAAGAGGCCAAAGCTTTGATATCTCAAGATAATGTTGATAGACTAAAGAATGTCGTTAGTCCAAAACCAACAGTTTCTATCAGTACTAAAACAAATATGGACATAATCATGTCTGCATTGTGTACAGCTGTTTCAAATGGAGTAATAAAAGAATCGTCTTTAGATATGTCAATAATAAAATTATTGAATTCATCAACATCTACATTATCCGCAGTAAAGGTTGGTAAAATTTTATCAATACTTAGAAAAAATCAAAAGGATATGACTTGTACTATTACACTTAAGACAGCTGATGCAAGAACTGTTGTTGAGGAGTGGGTATTTACTGGACCAGAGGTATATTTCAATAGAATCTTTGAATATGTCGTGGATAAGTTTGACATCACTCCTGCAAAAATACGTTCAGAGTTGGGAAAAATGTTTCAGATGACCATCGTGAATAATGTTGCTCAGTTCCTTGGTAAGTATGAAACATTGAAAACTGATGAAGAACGTAAGAAAGAAAACATATCAATCTCTACAATAACAAGACTGGTGAATATGTCACACCATCTCTTGTATGCAGAATTTGTAGAAAGGAAATATTAAAAAGAGGGGGATTAACCCCCTCTTTTATTTTTTACTATTTGGCGTAATTCACTTGTGAATTCATCTAAATGATTAGCATCATATGAAGTTAATGATGCTAATTCTTCATTGGACAATTGTACATCAAATGCCTCTTTGATGTCATTGAACAATTTATCCGATATAATTGACGGATCATCAATGTTTGGATTATAAATCACTTTATTGAGATCCATCGGCACCCCTGTAATATCGTCTAAACAAACAAATGGAACACCACTCATATCCTTGAAAAACACTTTAATTCACCTCCGTTCGGACTGATTTGTAATTGTCATAAGACAAAAATTTATAACAAAGGAGAGTTGGTCAATGATTCCTATGAAACAACCTGCGATTGATTTATCACGTGGATTAAATTTTTTACCACAGAAAAATCGATATAATCTCCCTGATAAAAAGAATAATGTTTCAGTATTCTTAATATCAAATTCATTCGAATATGATATCGAGTTAATTAAACACATGTCCACTGGTACTTCAATAAATTATAAAAATATAGCAATACCCAGAGTTGCATCAGTTAGCTTCGGTTCTAGCATTATGAAATATAACCTGAACGAAAATGAAGCTCGTAGACGTGGTGAATATATTAGAGGAAAGAAAATCATTCCTCCAGTAACTCCAATTATCTCGGGATTCAACAAAGCGGATTCAACCAATGTTTATATTCCATTTTCAGATATCATGAAGAGTGCAACGGCAGCATTAAGAAACATGACTGAGGAAGCAGTATCGGAAAATATTATTAATATATTTAATAATGTATTATCCGTGTTTGCATCAAATATGAAAGATAAAGTCGTTGTAATCGATACTACAAAATTCAAGTTATGCAAATCAGCATCTAAAGGAAATTACAAGTCTGATATAGTAAATGCTTTGTTGTCATCATGTGTACTTAATCCTTCTCCAAAAATAAGAAAGTTTAATACCATTCTTATATTCCATGCAAATGATGCGGATTATAAGTTCGACTTCAGATTATTTGAAGAACGTGATATTGATCGCATGAAATCAATGATGTCTGAAATCGGTACAATCGGAGAGATGACATCAACTAGCAATGATGAAGCCGGTGAATCATTTGATGATTTTGTTGATAATGAAAACTTGGATGCAGACATTGAGGCTAAACCTGATGATGATACAAAACCAGAGGTTGATGATGAGGTTAAAAACATAAATGCTATCAATGATAATGCAACATCATCCATCAAAGATACATTGAACAAACTTGCTACATCTCTCAAACCAAAAGCCGATATCAATCCCGAAGGATCAGGTGATGATAACATTGAGAAGGATGCTTTGTACAATGTCAAAACAATGGATATTAATGCAAAGCTTATCCAGAAAATAACACCTGCAACCCAGACAGTCAATAGTTACAATAAACTATCAGCTGAACTTACTTCGACCCAGGGTAATACTGTTGAAGATAACATTATGAAATCAACTGTAAAGACCATATCAAAGGATGTGGTTCCTGCGGATGAAACATCAGTAATGAATACAACAACCAGCGAGCGTGAACGTCAGATACGTGAGAAACTTGGTAAGGTTAAATTGAACAACGTAACGTTCAATACAATCACCTCAATAACTGATGTACCTAAACCAGCGGCATTAACACCCCTGCATCTGTCGACAACATCTACGGCCGCAGTAAAGGGTACAGGATTCACTCGTATAGCAAAGGAATATGAAGATAAACTACTTGATCGTGATATCGTTGCAACATTCATGAACTTTTCTAAATTACCAGATGGATTCTATGTAACTGACGTAAATGTTACAGATGTTTCAACACCTCTAAGTTTGGTAAATAACTGGAAAGTCACATTAAAGAATAAGGCTAATGATCGTCAATCCATAATCAATATACGTATACCAAAAGTAATCAATGGTAGATTCTATAACAACGGCATCTGGTATAACATAGGTAAGCAAGACTTTCCTATTCCGATATTGAAGATAAACAAGAGAACTGTTATGCTGACAAGTAATTATAACAAGATTACTTGTGAAAGATATGATACACGTTCTCTCGTTGATTTGTCAATGGTTATGAAAATCATCGATAAATTAACAGATACCGAAGGTAGAAACAAATATGTTCGTGTTGGTAATTCATCAAACACGAACTCAAGATTCGTATCTACAATCGAATACGATGAGTATGCTAGAAAGTGGGTTCAATTCATAAATAAAGAATCTGCTCTCGAAATACGATTCAATCGTGTTCAATGTCAAAAACAATATGGTTTCGTAACAGTACAACCCAATGAGTTCTGTTGTGGAATGATCAATCAGGTTCCGATAGTTGTTAATACTGAAACTGGATTGACACGTTCTGGAGAAACTATAACTGATATAATCATAAAGAGTCTTCCTCAGGATCTACAGCTCGAATACCGTAAACAGAAACCTGGTAAACTTGCAATGTATTCTCAGATCACAATCGGTGTAACAGTTCCTCTTGGTGTTACAATTGCTGCATGGGAAGGAATGTCATCTCTCTTAAAGAAAAGCGGGGTAACATACAAATTTGTCGAAGAAAAATTCGATGATGTTCATTTCTTTAAGATTCCTTTCAAAGATAGGATCCTTGCTATCGAAAACAGTGTTCCAAATCAGTTATTGTTTAACGGCTTCTATCGTATCAATACAAAGAATTATAACTTCTCAGAATTTGAAACTCCGATCATGAATTCTAATTCAGTATTCGTTGATATATACAACAATCTATTCTTTAAACAATATTCACAATTAACAACATTCATCACATATTATAATTTCTTTGTTGATCCTATAACAGCTGATGTGTGTGATCATTATCATATTCCAAATGATATCGCTGGTATGCTGATATATGCATCTAATCTCTTGGCGGATAACAATCATACATCAGAAAATAATGCATCACTGTATAGAATACGTTCTTCTGAGATTATACCTGCTATAGTACATTACAGATTGGCATTTGCTATATCAAGATATAATAACAGTGTTGGATCAAAAGCAAGAGGTAATAATATTCCATTCAACCCAATGGAAGTAATTAATGAACTTCTTGCTGTACCAAACGTTGAACCGATGTCAGCATTGAATCCTATGGTAGAACTTCATATGCGTGAGAATATTACCAAGAAGGGATTCAAAGGTGTTAACTCGGATAGATCATATACAGTTGACAAGAGAAACTATGAAGATACGATGATCGGCAAAATGGCTCTGTCATCACCAAACAATGCGAATGTTGGTATCAACCGTCAACTTGTTGCTGATCCGAAGATTGAATCTGTTCGTGGATATACATCTACAGCAGGTCCTGAAACCAATTTCAATGATCTTCAGTTAGCATCATTCTCCGAGTTACTCACTCCGGGTACAGTTACACGTGATGATGCTATCCGTACGGCAATTGCAACATCACAAACATCACATATCGTTCCAACAGTTGCTGCAGAACCAGTATTGATTTCGAATGGTGTTGATGAGATTGTATCTGCAAACTTAACAGAAGAATTCTCATATGTTGCACCAGAGGATGGTACAGTCATTGATAAGAATGATGATTATATCATACTCCAATTCAAATCAGGTAAAAAGAAAGCTGTCAATCTGGCACATAAACCATCATTCAACTCCGGTTCAGGTTTCTATGTAGACAACCATCTTATTACTGATTATGATGTCAATGATAAGTTCAAGAAGGGTGATGTTATCGCATACCATGAAAGGTTCTTCACAAAAGGCATTGATGGAGTCGTTCGTATGAATGTTGGTCCGTTGGCTAAATGTGTATTTGCGAATATCTATTCAACATATGAAGACGCTGGACTGATAACTCATAAGATGTCTAAGAAGTTAGGCACGTCACTATCAATGATGCAGTCTGTCCCGATTGATGCACTTGATGACATTGATTCAATCGTTAAGGTTGGAGATGAAGTTGAGATTGGTGATCCACTCATAGTATTCGGTATTGGTGATACAGGCGATAAGTCAGTGGACAACTTCTTGAAAGCTTTCCAGAATAAAGACACCAATTCTGTTTTGGATAATGCAAAACGAGTTGTTCGTGCAAAGAACCCGGGTAGAGTATTTGATGTAAGAATGTATACAACAAAGAGTATGGATAAACTATCACCATCGTTGTATAAACTTCTTGATGATTACTTCAAGAAAAATATACAGAGAAAGAAAATACTTGATAAGTATGATAAGACTGATTCTGTATATAAACTTGATACATTATACACATTACCTACTGAACCATTGAAGGGCACTGCTATAAAGGGAAGAACATGTGATGTTCTGATAGAAATATATATCGAACATGAAGATGAAGCATCAGTTGGTGATAAACTTGCAATGTATGGTGCATCTAAACAGGTTCTTTCCGAGGTCATCCCTGAAGGTCTTGAACCATATGCTGAATCTGATCCAACAGAAGAAATATCATTGTTCGTATCAAACTCAGGTATTCTCAAACGTATGATTCCGTCCCTTGTTGTTACTGCATCAGGTAACAAAGTTTTAGTTAATCTGAAACGTAAGATGAAACAAATATGGGAAAGCTAATATAAGGAGTGAATGCTAAATGATTACTAACGAAATACTTGAATCAATAGATGAAGTGTCAAATGTTACACTTGAATCTATGATAGATGTCTATACTTCATTATGTGCTGAATACGAAAAGAGTGCCGTTATAATGGAAGAGTGTTCTGGAGATATATCTGGATATGCAATCTTCCAGGAAGGTGCTGTTTCGGATGAAGTAAAGAAACTCGGTGAGGGTCAGAATACGTTTGTACGTATTCTGACTTTGATCCCCCGAATCATAATGGCTCTATTCAAAGTCATAAAAAATAAACTCAGTAAATCTATCGAAAAGGCTGATAAGGAAAGTAAGCGTCTTGGTAAGACATTATCAAAAATGACTGAAGATGTTAAACAGAAGCTTTTCGGCAAGACTGATAAGGGTACCAAAACAAAAGCTATCATGGCAGCAACAGGTCTCAGTATAATTGGAGCTGTCATTGGTGGTAAGAAAATCCATGAAAAGATCGATGAGAAAAATTGGAAGAATAAAACCGGTAAGTATGCTCCTGAAAAGATAAAAGAGAAGACTGATAAACTGGTTGAGGATTCACTCAAGAATTCCAAGATCGTCGATAAGGATGGTAATCCTGTGGATATGACAAATGAAGAAAATAAAGAAAAACTCAAAAATCATATCGATGAAAAGAATAAGGGTGAAACTAAAGCAGCTGAGAAGCCTGCTGAGGAAAAGAAGGAACCTGAAGTTCCGGCAAACATAAATAAAGTAATCGAAGCTTTTGATGATCTTGACAAGTTCTATAAAAAATATGAAGAAGTTGGATCAAAATATAATACACCAATATCATATAAAAACGGACAAATATACATAGAAGAAGGAGTATCAAAAACCGTTGATAAAATTATATCAACACTAAATGATTTTGATAAGATAATGAATGGTGGTAATCCAAAAAAGTTGGGTGTGAAATATAATGATAATAATACACTCGATGATTTGATAACCGAAGATACATTTGAAAAATGTGTATCAAGAATAAATAAAGCCACAAAAGATCTTGAAAACAATAGTGTTCGTCAAAAAGAAATAGAATCAAAAATAAAGGAATTTTCCGATAAATATGGAGCTATGAGTAAAGAAGAAAAGAAAAGTCTGAACAATAAGGAAAATTCAAAATATATTTTGATTGCTAAGATTGGTGGACGACTCGGTGTATTACAGGATATAGTCAACATAAATATCCAGAAATGGACAAATGTTATTGCTGTAATAAAAACTGTCAATGATTGTTTTGAAGTATCAGATACAAAAGACGACAGCTACAAAATCAACACAGATGAAGCAGACAAAAAATAAAATGGTAGAGGGGGATTTCTCCCCCTCTATTAAATATTAACTATGTCATATTTTCCTCTTATTTGCCTGAGTGCATGAACAACCATTGACTTGAAAGATTTTATAAGTTTATCATCATATATCACCTTTGCGCTAGATGTAGTTATTTTGTATTCAGTAAAATGACCATCCCTTATAATGATATCTAGTAAATCGTCGACTGATATTTTTATATCGTTATTAACTCTACATATATAAACATTTTTACCATTAAATGAGTTAGGAATCAATAATTCAAGTTCGACCACGAATTCCTCTATTGATATAACACTTTTCTTCTGTTTATTTTTCTTGACAGAGCGTTTTTCTATGTCAGTAAAATAGTCTATCACTAGATCAAGCTCATATTTGGCATCAAATTGATTATGATCAATCATTATATCCCTGACACGCCTTATAAGTTTTTTCTCTTTGTTCGAATAATGCTTATAGTCTTTGCTTTCATTAATTGTCACTGATAATCTTTTCATCGATAAGTTTGATGATAATTTATCATCACCACTGTCGATGATAATTGGTTCATCGATTTGTTTTAAAAGCTTAATAGCAGTATCTTTCGTCATAATATAAAACCTCCTTAAAGAATAAAAAATATTCCGGGGCGAAATGCCCCGGATAATATTTTGCCGAAACGATAGGACCCTCGATATAGCAATACCTATACCAGGTACGACGCTGGGCGACAAGACCTGAACACACGAAACCTTTACCGCATCGAACTGAACGGTACGGCACTGACCTATACCACCGCTGCCCGAAACCGGATATGACATTACCAACACATCATATCACAGCTCACTGCCCTACCTTACCGCAACTTGACAGAGCCACACCGTATGTTGCTGCACCGAAACAACACCTCATGTTATTCCACGAGACGCCACCAGAACCTAACCTGACCGCTCGGATCGTGACCTAGCCCAACCATAACCGCGAGTGACTTAACTCAACCCGTACCGAAACAATACGCACAAGACGCCACATAACCGCGACAATAATAGCACAGGACTAAACATCACCATACCATCACTATACCTGGCCACACATGATATGACTGTACCTATACAAGACCTGACACTACAGAACTCGACATTGTTATACCGAAACAACGCTTGACGACACCCCACTAAACCGTCACTAAACCATCCCATACTAAACCATTACTGGACAGAACGTTACCAAACATTACCCTCACAAAACGTTGATGGACCACATGCGACGTTACCGACACGCGATGAAGCTGCACGCTACGAACCTGTCCCTCGCCTTACGGTACCATACAATACCATACCGCAACAGGACCTTATGACACCTAATCTGGCCATACCGGAACTTGACCCTGCTGGATCTAACTTGGCAATACCGCAACCACACAAAGCTGCACAGTACTCTGCCGCACCATTACTATACATATCAGCAACTTGCGGTACAATACCACCGCACTACACACAAAACTCAGTATTACATTACGACACCATAACTTAGCACGACTCACACAACCGCACACTACGGCACCCTGACGAAAGTATGGATAACGCAACTTAACCCAACCGTCACAGCATCTAACCAATCCGAAGAATGTGTAACCGTACCAAGACTGGACTATACATTACCGTACCCCGCCGTACCAGTACCAAACAGTGTACTACTCTACCTTGCTTTACCAGAACACTACCGATCAAAACCTCTGCAAATCGATAAATCACATTGTTGTACCAACACAATATGATGCGATGCGGTGCTGAACCGTTACTATGTGAAACATTACCATGCCAAACGACACGTCGCCTGCACTTTACGTCTCACGTCGGGGATGTAATCCCCGGAGACAACGCGTGGTTTAACGTTCCACGAGAACGTTTACTTTATTTAACATATTTTCTCTTCCAACGGAGATTTGCGGGTTTTAAATTCCATGGATCTCCGTCAAGGTATTCTATCTCCCATTCGGAAGCATTTGAACCTAGAGGTAGAGGATCGAAACATGCAAGTACTGCTGCAGCTGCAGGTATCTTGGTCTTTCGACCGTTATAGGCTATCATGACTTTTCCGTCGATTTCTCGGAGTTCAAATTTTACTCCGACTACTTTGATTTCACCATTGATTGTACATCTTATTTTTGGTATGAAAGGATGTACTCTTTCATACGGATTAGCACTGCCGACATAATCCGTGATGTTATTTATGGCTTCATCAAATGAAGAATCCATCCGTCTTAATACTTCCACATCCTGTGGTGACATGGATGACAATGTCTTCGATAACTTGATAGCCTTCTTTCTCAGTTTCAGAATATCTTTTTCAGTCATTTCTTTTACCTCCGTTTATTAAAAATTAAATTTATTGGGCGGGGATAACCCCGCCCAATAATAATGAATGTGTATCTTATTAGAGACAAGTCTCCTCGATATAAGCATTGAGATTATCGAGGAATTCAGGATCATCTGATGTACAACCAATAATCTCTTCAGTATTATTAGCTACCATTTCACCTGTTACAGAATTTCTTATTTCTGCAACAAATGAACCATACTCCTGTGAACCTCTCCACTGACCTGTGCCGTGATCGATTCCTCTGAGTATTGTCTGTATGAGTGCTTCATCGATAGGATCCGAGTTGAGCTTGTCAACAGTAAGCGTGTACCTTATTACTGTACCCGCAGGAGCCATCTCAGACGAAGCTATTGAAGTTATCTTTCCCTGCGCTGTGTCAGCCTGTAAAGGTCTGTCACATGTAGGAAGTACATGTTTCTGAAAACGTCCTTCCTTGGGGAAACGAACAACTGCATAGTGTCCGAAGCCATCCTTCTTGAACTCCTTCTCTGTACAGTCTTTTATGAGTTCCTCAGGGAACTCAAGGTTTACAAAGATTGGTGTGATTGTTGTATTACCAACAATCTTTGACTTATGACTGGTGACAGAAACGCCACCGTCCTGCCTCTTAGTGGCAGTGATGCTTTCCTTGTAGAAGCCCTTGATAGTATGGCTACCAACACAAGGAATTCCTGTTACAGATCTTCTCAGGAACACGTTTGTGCCTTTTGCGGCAACGTTTTCCACTGTGTTTGTGAGAAGTTCCTCCTCTTTGGTCGGAGCATCCGGAGCCTTAGAAGCAATAAACTTCTTGTATATATCCGGATCGCCAGGTGCGGAACCGAGAAGCGGCTGCACGAACCACATAGTTACATCATATGATGTTTTCTGAGGATCGATGACCTTAGCCTTCTTTGTCTTCTTAGCCTTTACCTCTGTTGCTACCTCTTCTGTTTTACATGCGGGAGTAGCGTTCTCCACATTTTTCTTAGTTCTTGCCATGATTCATAACCTCCGTTATTTATTTTTTTTGATAAAGATATGGCTTCCTTTATCATAAAAATAATATGTGTTTCAAAAACAAGAAAAATAGAAATGATATGTTGTAAAAACAAAACGCCAAAGTAAGTGTTCGCATTGAATATTTAATCATTTACGAAAGGAATGATGACTTTGAAAATGAATTATAATGCCTGGTTCTATAATCAGTATAAATATCGTACTAGTAAAAGGAATGGTATCGAATCATTTACTGATACAAAGTGGGTTGATATACATAACAGATTCAGAAAGTTACAGGATATGCATTCTGATCTATTGAGAGAACAACCTTCATTGGTTCAAGGTAACAATAAAGGATTCGATATGTTATTGGATCTCATGGCCAGATCCAATTATACATTTGAAGATCTTGATGCTTCGATGGTTGAAACATTCAGGACATCTTTACAGAATGCCATGGGATACAATCTCGTGAATACCCATGCTGTCATGTTCCACACAAATAACCGTGATACAAAGAATGTCACTGCCGAAAAGTTCACTCATTATAAAATCATCGATGCACCATTTAATCAGTTGCATTTCGGTCATAGAGATGAATTCATTCGTCAGAAAATACATGAGATGCACATAACCGAAAACGACTACTATATCGATATTGACAAATTTAATACATCTACTATATCGGACGTATTGGATTTCTGTATATTGTGTACTGTCAATGGTTACATCTCAAATGATTGCAAAGTAGCAATCGATGATCATGGCTTCAAATTCAAGGTGGGTTGGAAATCAAATGATGATGTGGACTTCATCGTTTATAAACTCGATAAATCAAAAGTCTACAAAACAAAAATCACTGTTCCTGATGATATGTCGGTAATCACATATAATGATCTTGGAATTGACAAGAACCAAGTAAACGGTTTGAAATGTATAGTAAACATATACAATGAATCATACAGAACAACCATTCCAACAGTACCGAATTTTGGTATATTCACCGATAAGGGTCTTGAGATGAGAAGTGTTCAAAATGGAACAACTGCAATGATCATCAACAATGGAATGAATACTGTTGATCTCACAATATATGTTATTAAATATTTCCATGAAGTACCGAATATATTCCCTGCTGTCAATTATTATGACATCATGGAAAGTAAATTGGTATATGATGAAAAGTATGAAAAACTTCGTACACCCGATGGTTCATTGGTTGTTGAATCAACATACTCCGAGTCAAACAATCTGGAAATCTGTACACCTCCTATCACGATCGATAGGGATACATCATATACGTTTGATACAATCGTGAAATGTTTATCATTAAAAGAAACATTGATGTCTTTTAAAGAAACACTTTTGAAGATTGGTACTTTCATAAATTCATCAGCTGGTAATATGTATGAATATAACAGAACTCTTCGTCCGGAGTTGTATCATGTATACACAAACATGTCAGCAGCATTGAATTCATATAAGCGAGGTGCTATAATAACATCTCTTGTTCCTGCAGAAGATATACGTGTATTCGATAAGCTATATGACAATGTAAAAAGACTCTATAATGAATTCATCGATTTTGATGATGCTAATAAGTTTTATGACTTCCAGGAGTTGTATGGTAACAACTATGATTACACTGTAAATAGAATATGCAGACCATTCATGAATGAGAAACTCAAACAGTTCACAAAAGCCACCGATATATCATCAAACTTTTTCGATGTTGAATCATCAACAAGATTCAATAGACCTGTGTCAGAACAGTGTTTCATATCATTGAGATACTCAGAAGAAGATCAGTCATGGTTATTTGCATATCCGAAAATAAATCATTTCCATGGTATAGGAAATACATTCTATATCAATGAGAATCTGACGGGTAAAGAAATCTTCAAGTTCTTTGTTCTGTATACAGATACAATGGATCCATCAAATAAGTATATTGAACATTTTGATCTCAATACTGTTATTGACTTTGATCTGTTCTATGATGAGATGAATAAGTACAATGGATGTATTCGTTACTGGGACGCTGAAAGCAGACTGGCTAAAATATCCAAAATGCTTTATAGGAAATATGACGATGAGACAGCAATCCATGTTCTGTCAAAGATGTTGAAACGAAAGATCGATGGTGATGATCTCATAAACGTATATCCTTCAGATATCAATTATGACGCCGCAAATGTAACAAGTGACAACGTTGAAGATTATGATGAGTATTCTTACAGAGGTCCTTTCTCAATAAACTTCTTATTCTATACTTTATCATTGTTGAATGATAACGTTGATAAACTACAAGCGTATTTCTATAGGACTCTTACTGGTAACAAATACAGCAATAGATATTCTGATATCGACGTATCATCTGTTGTTAATTCAGATGAAAGATTTCCTCTATCATATTCTCAATATACTATATCACCATCGAGATTCCCTGATGATACGGTAACACCCATTGGTGCACAATCATTGGCATTTTATGGATTGCCGTTGTTAACAAATGGAAGTGGTTCAACAAATCTGTGTGATCCGTATAGATTCGTGTTAAACGTTTATGATGATACTACTGAATTTCCATTGATAACATCAAGTGGTTTAAATCCTGAGTATCATGTAAATTATTCAGACATAACCGAATACAATGGTGTCGTTGTATCGTATAAAGATACTATAGAATTTGGCCGTCTGATAACGAACTATATCGGATGTATGTATGATTACATTTCCAAATTGCAGACCAACTATCAATCATCATATAATGTATCATTGGTATGTGATAAAGCCATCGAGTCGATAGACACTATTAAAAATGATATAATGTCTCTGGTGGATTCTGGTGATATTGCTGATATAGAAATTGATGATAACGTATATACGACAGACATCATTGATATCATAAACAATGATGAGTTCAAAAATAAAATGATTATCATCAAGGATTTATGCAATCAGATAAACAGAATATCATATAACAATACAACCGATATCATTGGTTTCATTAATAAAGAACTGATATACGTATTAAAATACATATATGTCATGTTTGGTTTCGATGATAATGTCAATGATAGAGTACATGCATTATATGATCATTTGAAGAAGATAAATTCTCCGATGAATCAGTATGTTTTCAACAAATGGTTGCATGACATAGATTTACACATACTTGAAACACTGGATCAACATGTTGCTTTTAATGAGAATAACAATTATTCAGATACATTGTTCAAAGATCTTCATGATGTACTTGCTGAATATATCGAACGGGTTACTCCTATGCTGCTCATGCTTAAATCCGAGATTGCTTCATTGACAGATTCTTTCTATACATCACATACTTCCAAACTGGTCAAGTTCTGTGATAAAATAATATCGGATGTGGTATTTGACATATTCACAATCTCATTCATTGATGTTGATTTTTCATCAACATCTTATTCTTCAAATCCGATGTATTTAATAATACCAATGCCGAATGATGAACATGTGGTTGCACCTTTTGGTCCAAGTATACCTGGAAATCATAATCTAGTGTTTAAGTTAGATACGTTTGTTGATAATGGTAGATACAAGATATCATCCATGTCAAATATATGTGAATATGTTTTCTTTAACGGGGAAGATATAAATAACGTATCTGCAACAGTTCTTTCTGAGAATGGTTCATCTTTAGGTAATGTTACATGTAACATTAGATTCTTACGTGCTGGATCAACAGCTGACAAGGGAGGTGTATTGGACTTCTTACCAAACATAGGAAGTTCAACCATTGACTTTGAGAATCATCATGAAACATTCGAAGTTGTTGATGGTAAGGTTGTTAATGAAAAGACTGCCGATATGAACTATGAACTTCTCATAGGTAATAATTTTGAAACCCTCGACCATGTTTCAGAATATATTCTTAATCCATCAACATGGAATCCTGGTTCAATTGATAGAATCATTCTTAATAATCAAACGATAAACAGAATGATTATTCTCGATCATGGACATAAAGAATGCATGAAGGTTTTCTTTAAACCATCACAAATATTACATACTGATCCAATCAATGGAAAATACTTCCCTGGTGAAAAGGTTTATGTTAAATTAACTGATGGATCATATATGTTTCCTATTAAAATCACCACAGTTTCTCATTCTATAGAGAAAGGATTGATTGAAGCTGAGGTTGATGAATGGAACACATCATGGTTACAAATAACCGATAAAGACATGATTCATGATTTCTTGATGGATACAGTTGAATGTGAAGTTATAGATGACAGTATCAGAAACTTCATGGATGAATATTCCAATGGAGACTATATGTCTTTCTATAATCCAGGATACAATAATGATTCATATATAATGGATGATAACTTTGAGTCATGTTATAATCTTCCCGGTGACCCAATATATGTCACTTCAAATGCACCATTTGTTTATACACGTTTGAATTGGATGTTCAACGAAGATGTTCCAAACAGATTCATTGATGAAGAACATAAACAATATAGATTCATCTATATTGGTGAAGGATTCATTAATGATGAAGATGGTATCAAGATTAATATGATTAATCATGATTTCAATGATAAAACTCTTCCTGAAAAATATCCGATATTAAAAAATGAACCCAATGATCATATCATAAGAAGAGCTGAGATTGTTAAATTTAATCAAGTGATTGAAGATAACATGGCAAAAATTGTTGGTAGTGATGATTATGAAGGAATCAAACCAAGAATTGCAAAGCTACAAGAACAGTATGATCGATCAGAAGACTACTACGAAAAGAAGAAAATCTTCGGTGAGATTAACGATCTTGAAATAAAAGAGAAGATGTGTGAAGACACAATTGCTCGTATGAAAGAATTGTTATTCCAACCAGAAGGCATGACGACATGGTACAATGTTGGATCACAGGATACAGCATTGGTATATATCGATAATGGTCGTGCTGAAAAGTTCTCTCCAATCTTCTTATCAAACATCCGTGATATATGTTATGATGATAAAATTAATGTGTTCCTATATGACTGGGAAAATAAACATTGGATTGATCCTTCAACATACACAATCACATATGAGATCGTGGATGGTGTACAAATCGATGAACGAGATGATTACACAACAAATGATGTTATGACATCATTAACAATATCACCTACAACTGGATTCATTCCTTCGAGAAAGATTCTTGTATATTTTGGATATAATAAATCTGATATATATGATGATATCGAGATGAAACCAAAAACAATCAATGTTAGATTTAAACCATTAATGATCCTTGACAAACCTGAAGATTATAACGATCCATATCGTGCGGTCAAAATAAGGAAACATTTTGATGGGTATGAGAAATACTCAACAACGACAAACGAGAATGGGGAAATAATCATAAAGAGAATCAAGCGTAGTGGTAAATTTAACTATGCTGCGGGATTTAGGTTATGTGATGTATCAGTTCATGATGATAATGGTGATCATAGTTATAATGACATTGTTGAGATGAAGGTTAAATCTCCATTCAAAGGATTCTCAACAAAAAGCAAGTTCCATCAATTGACATATTCGGCAACTGTTAATGCACCAATAGATTCTTTCTCATCTAATCAGACAATCAAATTGATTTGTATTTCCAATAATGAAAATAATTCATATGATGGAAACATTTCAACGGTTATGTTTGAAGGAACAACATCAATGGATGGTTTAAACCAATCAATCAACATAACAAAGTCATCATTGTCGAATTATGAGTCGGGTAAATTCATATGTACAGTTCTTAAAGATGACAAATATGATTGTGTCGGTGGTGTAATAACTGTCAATGTTACAAGCACTACAAAAGACATATACGGTGATTGGGTCACAGTGCCTTCTGAATATATGATCACTCGAGAATTACCTGACGAATTCATGATAAAGTTGGCCAATGCAATTCCAGATAGTAATGTAACTGTTACGTTAGAGAATAAATATATCAAAGATATGGATGACATTGTATATGAAGATAATCATAGCATATATAATCCATATGAGTATTATTATGATTCTCATAATAAAAAACGTGTTCCAATATCAGATGTGAAAACAGGTTCACATGATAGACGTCTGGTTATCGATACAACTATCAATCCAAATATCCATTTGATCAAATCCACGTATATGGGAATATGTAGATATTCTTTAACTCATATTCCTGCAGACGGAATCATTGATATGACAGGTTATTTACCAACACCTTTATCAAGAGAACGTTATGAATTCTGGGTAAATGGAAGATGTGTATCTGATAAGAAAGATCTATTAATACTTTCACCAACATCAATTCAGCTATGCAACATGAAATCATTAAAGAATTTCGAATGCATTGAGCTAATCGATGATGTTGATAATGATAATGATTTATTCCATCAGGGTCCTGTCTATGTTGATATCAATGGAAATACATATTCCAATTACAAATTGGCCATGTTGAGTAATTCGAAGATCAACAAACAAAATCTATCATTTATATTCAATGCGAATAACCATGAAAAAATAAATGATTATTCCAAATGCATTGTTGATCCAAACAATCACGATATGGAAGCTGATATACTCTCAACCATAACATTTGATGATAGTAATGTCGACTACAATAAGCTCAGTAACATCCCATCAATAAACGGAGTTTCGTTGTTCCATACTAAGCTTGACAATATAGGTTTATCTGAAATAGATAATATAGACATAATAAAAGCATTTGATAGAGTATGGAAACGTGAAGCTGCAACAAATCCATTCTTTATTAACACACATAGATGTGATACAAACATTACAAACAACAAATCTGGATCGGTTATACATATAAAGAAGATTACCGAACCCAATTGGCATGGTTTGGACATTGACACAACAAATATGTTTGCTGTTCATGTTACAGGCCCAATTGATAAGTATTTCTCATTGTATGTATCTAATCTGGAGGATGGTGTGATCGATGATATTAATAATACATTGAAAATCATTCCATTCGTTTCATCAAGTGTTTATATTCTACTTGATTCATCTTATGATGGATTATGGTTACATTCAACATATCCAAACACTAATCCAATTCACATAATTTAAAAATGTATAGATTCGTTGGGGCCATATGGCCCCAACTTATCCATACTTCAAAGGAGATGTCACTGTGGGACTCACATCATCAACACTCCCAAGATGAAGGAGTCCCTATATAAATATTCGGATACACAATTAATACAAGGAGTACTCAGTAAATCTTATCAAAGGGGGCTTTTCATCGAGAAGCTCAAAGCAAGAGATTGTAAAGTATATCCGAATATTACGCATATGTTAAAGATAAAAGCATTCTTTAGGGGGAGAGTTCTCCCCCATTAGAATTATATAAGAAAAGGAAGGTTCACATAAAGCATGATCATATCACACTTTATGGAATATTATTCATAAGTAAATCAAAAAATAATAAAAAAGAAACCGGGGTATGAACCCCGGTTAATTAAGGAAAAGGTGTGTAGTTATGCTGTACACATGGAAAGAGAGATTGGAGTATTTGAATACTCCGAGAACAAAAGAAAGATCGGAGACACAATATAATTGTGACCCTACTATGTTGCATATTGGGTTTGAAATTTACAACATAGAATATTACACTGGGCCTGACTTTCCCAGGAATATTAATTATTTGTGATTGGATTTGTATTATCTATATGGATACCATTAATCATCAAATCTGCATGAGCATAAAGGAGTTTTATATCTTTCATTAATTCCTCTTCACTCCATCCAAGATTTTTGAGAAGTATTGTCTTTACTTTGTCTCTCATCTTTTCATTTACAACCTTGATATCCTGATACTTTATTAATGCCATTGTATATCCTTTAGCAAAGTTTTCAACGACATCTTGATCAATACCTTGTAAAGGATTATTCTTGTCTGTTTCTAATGATTTAGGTGATGCCATCATGATATGAGACATTATATGTTCCCAACATTTTTCAGGATTGTCATTACAATATTCGAATGTTGCAAGTAGATGTCTCATCCAAAGCAACGTTATTAACTTTTTCCTAGTCATAACGACCCTCCTATCTATTCATTGTAATAGATGCAAGTAACTGTCTTTCTATAGTTGCTGCATCTTCATTGAACTTTAATGGATTTTCAGTTGGTTGAACAAAGTTTGGTAAATTATAATTATAACCACCACTGTTGTCATTATGCTGAACAGCCATGCTCTTTAAGAACTGATTCATATTGGATGATACAATTGGATTGATAAGATTGTCATTATTTGAATTGATAAGAGAATAGATGTCATTTGACTTGGTTTTACGACCATGAAGAATTTCATAATATTCCTCACCAGCGCCTTCTTTACTCCAATCAAATAATAGTGGCTTGTTCTGATCAATATTATTATTGGATATACCAAATATACTAGAGAATGGTATAGCAGATGGATCATAAGAAGTGTTCTTATATTTGATCGCAGTTGACCAAGGTGTATCATAACCCGCTTTGTGTGCAGAAACCATCTGGTTATATGATGCATCTCCTTCAACATTATAATCAACATTGATCGGTTTATAATTTGCATTACGCTTCTTATTGATCTTTCTGAGATTATCCTCATCATCAGATCTGTTAAGAATCATAACATCGCCGTTCATTACACCCTTTAAGATTTCAGGGTCTCCAATTGGTGTAACTCTGTTGATTATGAGTTTTGGAATAGCACACCAACCAAACTTGATCTTACCACTATTGAACTGATTTACTGCTTCCTTATAAGACATCCATGGATATTCACCATGACCAGACTTACCCAATGAGAATTCGATTGCATCGAATATGATACCCATTGCATTCATATAGTCAGTTTGATTATAATAACAATTCTTGATACCTTTTAATCTCTCATGTATCTCTTTGGTTTCCTTATTTCTGAATAGATCTTCATCGGGAGTATTATAAGATTTATTCGGATCCGGTCTTACGATTGATACAGACATCTGTTCACGTATCGTTTTCTTTTGCTCTTCAGATACGTTTATCACCATGACATCTTTTGTTGAAGCTTTTCTTCTTTCTTTTTCAAGTTTGGCTTTCAACATACGCTGTCTCAACATTACAGATGTTTGATCATCATTGTGTAATATTGGATCGTCATCATCGAACGTCTCTTCCTCCATCTCCTTTTGAAGAAGTTTTATCTCCTCCATTACGTCATCAGATACAAGGGGTACAATACCTGATTGCATCTGAGCCAACAGTTTCTCAAGTTCTTCCTTGGGATACTGATAAACATACTTTTCATCTGACATGACGAAACCCTCCTTTGATTATTTCATAATAAACATATATGTTTGATCATAACAAATGCTCGATTCTGGCATCTTCGAAGCATTCCTGGATTGGTATAACATCACCATATTGATCACATATTTCTCTGACTTTTATACACACATTGGCACTGTTATTCATATACTGATACCAACCAAATATGTTCTTTGACACAAATCTGAAATCAGCATTACGGTATGTATGTTCGTACCATTCATCAACAGACCCTTTTCCTTTGTTATTCCTATCGAACATATATGATTTGAATCTGATGATTGCATCATCATGTGATAAAGCTGACAGAATGATTGCACCGAAACCGGTGCAATCATCATAATCATACTTAATCACATACCACTTCATTTCCTCCATCGGTTTCTGCAGTATGTTCATTTTCTTCACCTTCCTCTTTATTGTCATCAACATCGGAAGATAATACTTCCTCTAAGGCATCCTTTAACATCATAGCTTCTATCATATTTTTGGTTCGCTCTGATAACTCTGGAGCGTTATTATATATTTCTCCATGTGGTCCTATGGTGTATTTGCCTACATTAGTTTTCTTGCGTACTTTCATTAGACATATCCTCCTCATAATCATTTAACACGATACGGTTTATTCGTATCATTAATATTACTTTGTATGACATAGTTTTATTAAAAACATGAACATACTTTTCGACCAAAGATTCATCAGATTCTCTATCTGACATTCTTCTTGCTAATTTACATCCCCTATGTTTTCGTAGAATATAATTCCTACATTCTTCAAGATCTGAAGATGCAAATGCATAAGTCTTTTTCTTGGTCATTAAGTTTTCAATTGTAACTACATATCTTGTATCATCGTTATTCATTCCTTTAACTCCTTTTCTGTTTTATCTATATTATATATACCCCCGTCTTTTTAATTATGTATATTTTTTAAAATAAGAAAAATAGAAATGTATATATTAAACCGAATCATAAGTGTATTTATACATTAATTTCACAATATGAAAGTAGAGGTGAATATAAATATGTCAGGATTAGTATATGATGAACAAGCACTCATAGATCAGAGTGTGTATAAATATGATGAGTTTTTACATTCCAGAATAAATAAGTATACAGGCGCTGGAAGAATCACTGTAACATATTTCAACATAAATGATCAGTTCACAACTGATTCTCTTGGATTGAATACTCATTATCAGATACTCGGTCCGGATTCTCCTTTAAGATATGATAAAATTGAGAAGTTCCCTATGTTGGGAATGTCTCCTTTGCAGACAGAGGACAAACAAGCATCAACTACCAATGTCAGAGATCTATCAACATCGGGTGAAGCATTCATTATTCCGGGCACAATAATGCCAAAGGAAAATGATTTCTTTATTGTAAATCATTTAAAGATGAATCATCTTCTTCGTGTCACACAGGTATCACAAGATAGCTTTAATACTGATGGATCATATAAGATAAACTATGATCTATTTTCAACAAATCCAAATGATTTGGAGATGTTGAACCATCAAACTGTTAAAGAATATGTGGTTGACTTTAAAACAGTTGGTGGTACTGATCTTACCCCAGTTATTGGTAAAGAAGATTACAATCACAGATCTCGTCTGATAAAGATGGTTGATGATATGGTTGAGAATTACGTTGCAAGATTCTATGATCATACTCACAATTGTTTTATATTACATCTTAATGGAAGATCATTATTTGATCCATGTGGAAACATGTTTATGGCTAAACATGGCATTATGATTAATGATCGTAAGAACGGTAATATCGTTTTAAAAGAAAACAAAATCAATGATCCTCGTCTTGACATGTTCTACCAGAAATCTGTTTATAAATGGATTGAACGTGATGCGCCATTGAGATATCTGGAATCATTTAAGTTCAGATCATTAAAGGGATGGGATTATCCTGATTCATCGTTTGCCATGTATGGTACGGATGTAGATGTTATCATACCGGTGGATGCATGGTGCGAATCGGATTATTGTATGAAATTATTCCCTGATGATCTTGTGATGATACTCGATGAAGATGTGGATACTCGTGCATGTAAGGTTGCTGATTGTAAATGTTGTAATAAAAAGGCAACATGTCCTAGACATTATAAATGTCAAAGATACGACTATGTTTCCATTATTCATGATTACATTCATGGATATCTTACAAGTATCGATAAACTATCTCTCTATACTGGTGACCAGTTATTTGATAATGCCAATAGAGAAGAAATTTTCTTATGGTCACCAATCATCATATATATCATTAAGCAAGTGCTTAAAATACAATAAAGGAGGTAGATATCATGGAATATGTCTTAGAAACTGCTATATTCGATGAAATTACATTCGCGAAAAATGAAGCAGTGTTAGATGTAATAGATGCTCTTGTTGTTGAATACGACAAGATGGACTACATCATGTCACATACAGATTGTTCGGATGAATTCTCTATCGTTCAGGAATCCTTCACAAAACCGAAGAAGGATGAAGGTACTGTTACCAAAATAGCATTAGCTGTACCAAGGGCAATATATGCACTCATAAAAGCAATCGTCGATGGTTTCAAGAATGCCTTTGGTAAAAAAGAGAGCTTTATGACTCCTGAACGTATAGATCAGTCATTCAAGATCGTAAATAATCTCACAAAGGATAAAGAATTCATGAAACTTGCATGTGGTGTAGTCGTTGGTACTTTTGCATATATTAAACTTTTCTGCAAAAATAAACATGAACAGTTTGTAGAAGCCAGGAATGAAAGGGCTGAAATGAAAACTAAGAAATTCAACGCTGCATTTGATTTTGAGAATAATCGTAGAAAAGCCATTGACAACGTAAATAAAATGTTTGCATTTTATGTTAATGAGGATGACACAGTTGGTCTGGTAATGTTCGTAGATCTTCATAAGTTGAAAGGAAAAGTTATTGATGACTTTCTTAGAGGTATCGAAGATCATATTGGGGCTTACTGTAGACAGGCATCGACATGTAAAACACCAGCAGATTTTGATAAGATTATGGAGAATGCACTGTATGATGTAGATCACAATGATGGTCTTTTCAAGGCGATGGGTTTCGTCGATACTATAGTACCAAAGGATTATACTTTCAAAGAGTATGAATCATGCATGAAAAAGTTTATGGAAGCAAACTTTTCAAACAGTATAAGTGACATATGTACTAATATCAATCGGATGATTTGTTCAACCTATAAAGCTTTTGAAAGTAAAGTTGAAGAGGCTGATAAAAAAGAAGAGAAGCTCACTGAAAGAGCTGACAACAAGTATGGAACTAAAATACAGAAAATTCTTGAATCTCGTATGACATTCCTCAAAGAATGGCTCGTTTTATTGAATAAAACTATAAATACTGCTATTGAAGAATACAACAAGACCATGAAAGATAAAGTTGAAAAATTATCACCAACAACAAATGGTGGTGAAGAACTTGATGAGTGGACAACACAGCAATGGATGGCAGACAAATCTGAAAAGGATGAAGTCAGAAACAAGGCCAAGAAACTGAAAGATTCATCAAAGGATGAAAAGCCTGAAGAAGCTTCCAAGGAAAACAAGGAAGAAGCAAAGGAAGAAAAGTCCACTGAAAAAGAGTCTCCTGAAGAGAAGAAGGATAATAATAAAAAAGAAGAAAAGGAGAGTGATGATTGATGAACACCACTAACTGCAATTGCTGTGGATTTGTTGTTAATACAGATCCTTGTAAATGTAACGTGATACCGCCAGAGTATCCGTACAACAGACCTGCACGTGATTCATACACGTTCTGTTGCTGTGGTGGAACAACACCACCAATCAATCAATACCCGTCATCCGGTCCATTCGTTGGTTCCGCATTTATGATGAATGATGGTAATCCATTCCTCATGGATTCTACACAGATGACATATGGTACAGTACTTTCATATTCAGAAAGTGTTTACACCCATATCTCGAAACGTGATGATTTATCTTGTATAAATCTTTCGGGTGTTATTGATATGACTGATACTTCTCTGACAAATACTGTTAGAAATGATTTTCTTAAACAGTATATATCCAGAAAGTATGAGGAACTTTCAGGTGTTCTTCCTATCGTGAAGACAACAATGAAGTTCCGTATCTATTACACCATCAGAGATATATACGGTGGAACAATGCAGCAGAATCACTGTGACACAAACGTTACAGATTCTAAGTTCCACTTCACTGATATTCGTGATAGATATGTTCAGTCTGCAAAGGGTCTTGTTATAGACAATATCCCTGCTATTACATATCAGGGTCTCTATAATATAACCATTGACAGAGTGGATTTGATCATGGGTTATATTGATACTAAGGAACATTTGGTTGATGCAATGAATCCTTTCTATCAGTTCACTGATAACAATCAGAAGATAACTCTTCAGAGTGATACGATTAAGAATACTCTTCCTGATAACGAGCTTGTTGTTGCAACATGTGATATCAATAAGTCATTTGACTATCAGGCCAATGTAACAAACAGACTCAGATTCACATTCACTGCATTTACTTCACTGCCGATAGCTTGTGGTGATACAATGGGTATCTGGAATGCTCTTAATGAACCAACAGATGCTGTTATCACTCAGCTCAGAAATGAAGTTACTGCAATGGAAGAAGAAATACGTCTTCTTCATGAAAAGGATCAGGAACAGGATACAAGAATCGAAGCACTTGAAGGTCAGGTTGAACTCAATAAGAACAACATTGCTTCATTGACAGCAAGAGTTACAACCCTCGAAGCAGCAAATACTGCCAAGGATAATATCATTGCTGATATTATTGCACGTCTTGAAGCACTCGAGTCAATTCATCGTGCTCTTGTACATTATGAAGCAGGAAAACAATTCTATCAGGCACAGCTTACATGGAGAAAACATGGTGAACTCTTCCAGGCAACTAAGGACTTTGTTGCAAATGGTTCATTTGATGTTGATCTCGCAAATGGAAATCTGGTTCCCGTGCAGGCTGGTGAAATCGATATGTCTGCTATCATCGAGAGAATCGATACTGTTGAACAGACTGCAAATGATGCTGATTCAACTGCAACTGCAGCAGCTGAAGCTATCGATGGAATGGCAGAGCAGCTTGGCTCACTCGATGAAAGAGTTACTGAGTTGGAAGACAAATCCCTTGAAAAGAACAAGGTTGTTGTAAAGAATCTTGATACAGGTGAAAAGCAGTATGTTAACTCATATGGTGCTGCCGCTACAATTCTGAAGGAAGATCTCGATGGAGAATATAAGGTATATCCCGGTGAAGGATATGCACAAAGTACTCTTACAGCAAATACATTCGAGGATGTTTCTTCACTGAAGGAAATAGAATTCCCTGAAAGCATGACATCAATTGGTAATTCAGCATTCAAGGGTTCTGGTATCAGAAGTCTGCATATTCCATCACATATTACATCTAGTGGATCTAATATTTGTAATGGTTGTACCGATATAACATCGGTTACCATTGAATCACCAAATATTGTTATCCAGAATGGTTCATTCCAGAACTGTACGAACCTTGCAACTATCAATATCATATCTGCATATAAGCTCATGACAGCAGTATTTGCCAAAACGGCAATAACAAGTATCGTACTTCCCGACACATTGGAGATGATGGATACAGCAGCATTCAATGCTTGTCCTAATCTTGAATATGTTGAGGTTAAATCAGGCTCTATAGGAGATCATTGCTTTGGTTCGTGTCCTAATCTTAAGACAGTTAGACTTCAGCGTAATGTAACAACTATAGCTGATTCTGGATTCGGCGATGGTAATGATGGTATTACGTTCAATATTGCAAAGGTGACAAACGGTATCTCTGGTTCACCATGGGGTTGTACAAATGCAACTGTAAATTGGGCCGTATGGGATACTTAAAATCAAATTAAAAAGGAGAAATGAATTATGAAGCCTACAATTGAAGAAAGAATGCAACGTCAGATAGGTCTTACAACAAAATACAATGAGTTGTTCGACATTATCGTTACAACTGTTGAGACATCAATGGAAGTTACTGCAACAAATCCCGCTGAAAATCAGTGGGATGCAACAACTGAGTTGGTTGGTGTAAATGTTATATGTAATGACACCCAGTACAACACAATCACTGTATATGTCAATGATATAGCAGCAACAATGAATCCTCAGATCGGTGTAGTCAATATTGGTATTGACGGCGGTATCGATGAGTCACTGCATAACGTTCCTCGTGCTATACGTAGAACAGTTACTGGACTCATAGATGATATATACGATGCAGTAGATGCATGGATAAACGATAATGAGTAATAAAAAAAAATATGGGGGCCGCAATGGCCCCCATATTTCTATTAATTTTCCATTGCTTTGATTACGTCATCGATTGAATGATATAGAGTAAATTTCTTAGTTCCACATATGCTTATAATTGTATATGCGCTATTCTCCATAGCAGAAATACATTTTACATATTTCTTATTTACGAACAGCGTATAAAAATAGCCATCATCTGTTTTTGCATTGAATCGTATTAAATCATTTCCCACGATTTTTTCTATTGATTCGGGGTCAATGATTATCATTTTTAAATAGAATGGATCTTCTTCTTCTGTATGGATAACCAATGTTGTTTCCATTTTATCGGTGTCTGCACGTGTGCATATACACGCTATTCTGTCAGACGGTACGGCAACTGTCCGATTGCCAAAGGTTCCATGTTCGTTAAATATATACATTTTCATATTAATCCTCCTTTGGAATTATTGGATGCTGCACCAACAGATGCTTGGCTGAAAGAAACATCTGTTTTGGATAATATGCTTCATCAACTCTTTCGGACCATTTTTCTTCTGAGGAGTGAAGGAAGAACCAATGAACATAACTCCGTACATTGAGTTTATAGTCCGGCTTTGGAGTGATTCCTGAATACGAAATTTTTCTCCAAATATGCCGAGCTATTTTATTTGCACAATAATTAAAACCGGTACGTTTAGCGCCGAGCCAATTGTGTTTCTTTTTAATTCTTTTATTCATATTAACCCTCCCCATCTGGGAATGTATCCCAATAACGTTTCTTAAAAGACTCAATGTCTTCCTGATGATACTCTACTCTATTGAGATCGATATCCATCTTTTTGAGATTCTCTTTGAATTCGTCGGATGTGAGTTTCTTACCAAACATTTCTGATGTTGAAGAAAACATCACAACCTTTTCGAATACTCTTTTACAGAATTCTTCATCCATACCTTCTGCAACTAATGCGGAAAAGAACAGTGTGAAATCATATTCACGGATGTTCTCACCCGCTGTTTGTCTGAATTCAGAGAAGAGATTGTATTCCATCTCAAGAGTCTGATCAGTCACCTGCTTTTCAAACTCTTTCTTCAGGTTATCCAAACATCTTTTGCATTTTGTTTCTTTGTGTGTTTTCAAAGCATTCATTTTATTTAACCTCCATCGTTTTATTATTTCTTAATCGTAACATTCACATGAATTTGATGCATATCTTACTACAGGACGCCCAAAGAGTCTCTTTATTTCATCCTGTAACTGAAGAATCTGGTTGAATAACAGTTCCTGCTCGAAAATTGAATCAGTTCTATAATACTTGTACATTAACCGATTCCGTTTCTTATATGCGTTATACAAGGCCTTCCAATTCGTATCACCCTTGAATTTATGCATACCCAGGACTGAGTTTCCATAATCCTTCATTATCTTCTTTTTATTCCGTGTTTTCATTGTTCACATCCCCCTTATGATTCGACCCACCATGTTTTGCATCCTTTGTCATTCTAATACCTCCAATTCAAAACATTCCATATTACATATGATATCATTGAATGTGAATCTAATATCTGACATACGATTCATCTCTCGATCATTTACGATTATAATGATATAATCCTTGTTTCCACCGGCACCATAGACAAATGTACCTGTTCCTGAAATCCTGGATCCACACCACATTTTGATTTTGAACCGTACGACTCTACACAATAAGCTCTCAAGTATATCGGTTCTTATTGTGAACCCACCCCATCCATTGTGTTCAATGAAAGGCTTCTCTTCACCTTTGTTGATTATAACATACTGATGATTCATTTTTCTTTAACCTCCTCATATTCCACGTCAATGATATCTTCTTCTGATACATGACGTGATGGTTTTGCTGTTGTTTCTATTTGTTTAACGCCATTATTTGTTGATACCCATTTAGGCATCAATATATCATGAATGATACGTCCTGCTTCACCGGGTGTCATCTCAACACATCCAATCGGCATCATTTCATAATATTTATCATCGGGAGACGAAATACGATGCCATGCTGTCTCTAGTTGAATGATTTCATTGGCTTTCATGTTTACCGCATAATCACCCATTCTTTTCTTTTTGAATGATAGATTTAATGTCAATACAATATTATGTAATTCGGATATATCATAATTTGAATTCAGATATAAAGTATAATATTCACCGTCATACGTTTCATCCAATACTTCAACCTCATTACTGTCAATCGTAATCTGCCATGAATAATAAAACAGAGATGTTTGCTGATTGAATATGTCGAGTATCATTTGATGAAGATTTACGAACTTTATCAATATTGCATTATCCGAAGGATAAACTAATTTTTCAATGTACATTTTATACATCTCCTTTCATATTAATAATGTATATTTGAACATATGAAATATCACATCCAAAACGACACTGTAACTCTTGTAAGAAAGGAGAGATGATTTATATGCCAAATAATGATTCACATCAGCATGTTGTCAAAACAACTTCGCAATGGGAAGAACGTTCTGTTGAATATTGGGTTGTGCCTCGAGGATGTCTGTGTGTTGAACTTACTCCTTTTGGTAAAACCAAATTAAAGGTTGGAGAAGGAAACAAATACTTCAAACAGCTTCCATATATCTGTGATCATGAAGATTTATCAAATTACTATACAAAAGAAGAAATTGATGTATTACTGGATAATCTGAATCGAATGGCAATTGTATCTACTGATGAATATGATTCAAAGGACGATTTACCATTAGATGGAAATAAACTGGGCGATGTAAGATTTGTTAAATCTACAGAACCTGATTCAGATCCAGATATATACATTTGGAATGGCGCCAAATGGATCACAGCCAAGTCTGATACAGATCTATCGGAGTATGTAACTAAAACGGAATTCGAACCTGTCAAAGATAAAGTCGATGAAATATATCCGAAGGCACATACTCATGACAATAAAGATATATTAGATGGTATTACTCAAGCGGATCGTGATAAATTTGATGATCTTCATAATTATGATGATACCGAAATCCGTGAACTAATCAAAGAAACAGGACACACCCATCCAAATAAAGAAATACTCGATACAATAACTCAACAATCTATATTGAGTCCATCCGATAGAGAAAAGTTTGATTCTCTTCATAACTATGATGACACTGATGTCCAGAATAGATTAAGTGACGTTGAATCAAAAGCTCATACTCACGATAACAAATCTGTTTTGGATAACATTACGCAAGAGAAGATGGATGCCATTGATGAACTTGCGGAAACATATGTTATCGTAAAAACAGAAATAGCTGAGTTACAAAGTAAATCCCATACTCATGATAATTATTACATTCTGGCAGACACAACTGCGTCATACACTGTTGATCAACAGAATGAACTTATACGATTATCTCAAATAGGTACATTTATTGGAGCTGGTCCTGATTGGGATGGCGTCTCTGGTTATGTACCAGCACCAATACAAGGTGAAGAAACATACTACCTTCGTGGAGATGGTACATGGGCCAAAGTAAAAAGTGGTGGAGATAAATACAAAGCTGGGGAAGGAATCTATATTCTTTCAGGTGAAGCAACGGCTGATACTTTTCCATTCGATATATACTCCAGTGGCAGTCAAGTTAAACAGTATATCATATATGGTAACACAGGCGGTGTGGGAGAATTGGTTAATGGTGAATACCATATTCCAGTTGTTGTATCCGCACCTGGTCACCCCAATAGAACATCCGTAATCATTCTCAGTGAACCGATGTACGATGGTGATTATATCGATTTTGAAAAACAAATATTTGCACATTACAGAACCGATATAACATCACAAGTTCAGCATACGGATACTGATACACAACAAACCGGAATATCATCATCAGGTAACCTATACTGGAAAAGATCGTATCAAGGTTGGGGTGGTTCTCCACGCGTAACGGATTATTTTGAGTTAGAGTCTGATGCTAGTTATGAAATATCGAAAGTATACTCAAACAGTGACTTTTCTGATTCATTAAATATAAATTTATATGATGAAAATAAAAACCGTACTCGTACGATAGTCACATCCACAACGACATCAACTGCGTTTACTCCTACTGAGAATGAAAAGTATATGCGTCAATCATATACTGGTGTACAAGATGGATACTGCCATGTTTTCAAACTCAAACCAACAGAGACACCATGTATTCTTCAGGAAGTGGTGTTGTATCCCAATGCGATAAACACCATTGATATAGATACAACTGTTAAACCGGCTGAAGTATATTTCGAAGTTCTTGAACCGGAAGATCCTGATCCAGATGATCCAATGTCAAAATACACTGGTATCATCTATAACGATGGTGTATTGGATGTTACTCAAGAAGACCCAAATGCTTTAAATGAGTTGACATTCCATTATCGTGATAACGTTGATAAGACATTAACTATTCCTACATATGAATTACCAATAGCTTCAGATACAACGCTTGGCGGTATTAAGGTTGGTAATAATCTCACGATTGATCCAGCGACCGGTGTCCTCTCCGCTACAGGTGGTGGAGGCGGCGGTGAAGAATATACTGCTGGAAGAGGTATTAATATTGACAGCACCCTTATTGCGCAACCATTCTCTTATTCAAGTTTCATCAATAGCGTAACCGGAGTAAGTCGTGGTACTATTGTCAAAAACAACGATAACAGCTTCACGATAACTGCATCTGAAAACGATTGTTTTACTGAACCATATAATTTGGATCAGGGTGTAAGTGGAGTATATGTTTTCTCACCAGTTACTGGAAATAAAAAATACCGTTTGACATGGACGTCTTCGGATCGTTCAATCAGTGGTCGTATATTTGTATTTGAGAATGCACGAAGCACACCTTTGCACCAAGTGGATCAATCTTTAAATGAGTATCTCGAATTTACGACAGCTGAAACAACAACATCTCTCAGTTTCAGATTTGGCGTTGAGACGGCTGGTGACACTTTAACATACTCTAACATAGCTTTGTATCTTGTATCCGAAGACGGACATACTATCGAAGCCAAACTCGGTGATGGTCTGCATTTTGATTCTAATAATGCAATCACTGTTGATAATGTCGTTCCACAATATGTCAGAGTAAACACATCGGATTCGTATGTATTATTACATACCAAACCATCCGATTGGGATGATACATGGTATAAATATTACAGATTATTGTATGATGAAATAACTACAGAACCCGCCAATTGGGATCCAACAAAACACTACAAATACATGAATGACAACTATGTGCTTGGTTCACCTGGTGACACATTTGTAAGCACAATATGGTATGACAAACACTATACTGCATTGGACCCGAGTACTCCTGTGATATTTGATACTGACGTTTATTATACCGGAGAGTTAAATTTGATCAAAGACGGTGAAACATATGACACCGCATTCGAGAAAGTTAACGAAGCAATAGAGCATGTTGAACGGTTGGAGAAAAATGTCCAATTCTTGCATGATAACAAAGTTGATGTTCGTGAAACATCTGACCCTGAACGTATAGAGTTTTATTATTCATAAATGAAAGGTAGGTAATGAATATGCCAAATCCATTAATATCGCAAGTTACGTTACCCAACGGAACGACGTATGATATAAAAGACGGTTGGTCTAGAGATCAAATAGCCGCTATATATGAACTCATTGAAGGCGGAGTAAACTTCATTGGTGTTGTTGCCGATGCACCGGCACATCAGATCACTGATGGAGATACAACAAACCCGATTACTGTTAAAGACGGTGCGTCAACAAAGAGTGTTACTGCAACAGCCGGTGACATTGTTATCCAGGGTACTACCGAATTTATCTTTGATGGAGCCGCATGGCGTGAGTTCGGTGATATCACAGGACTTGGTGATCTTGCATTTGCTGACACTGCTTCTGGTCCGTTTACACCCGCTGGTACTGTGTCCAAACCAACATTCACAGGTTCACAATCAACTGTTACTATCACAGCAGCAGATAACACTTCTGGAAACTATCAACCGAAGGGTACAGTTTCACAACCAACATTCTCAGGTACTAAGGTTAAAATATCTGGTACAGTTACACCAACTGGTTCTGTTTCAGGTTCATTTACGGGCACAGGTGTTAGACTCGTCACAAGCAATATCTCCGTACCAACATCTGCACAAACAACAACAGCCTCTACTGAAAACAAAACAACCACTGTATCACAAGCCGCTTCTGGTGAAGCTACTTATACTCCATCTGGTCAAATAAGTGGTACTGCTGTCGAATTGAACACAACAACTGTCAATAGTATAACCGAAATTGGTACACCACCGTCATGGACAGCGACAGTTCCTTCTGGTACGGAGAATCTTACATTCGCATGGAGTGCAGGAACGCCCCCCAAAAAAGGTGAAGCACAAACAGTTGCCACATCTGTTAAGCGTGTAACTGACCCAACATTCGCCGGTGATGGTGCTCGTCTTGTTACAGGTGATATCGCAGTACCAAAGACATATACTACTACATTTACCAATACAAATAAGACAGCAACAGTATCTGCGGCTTCCTCTGGAGAAGCAACGTACACACCTGCTGGATCTGTCAGTGGAACGTTCACTGGCGAATCAGACACAGTTGTAATCACCGTTGCTGCTGATGCTAACGGAAACTACACCCCTGCTGGTACAGTTTCACAACCAACATTCTCTGGTACAAAAGTTCAGCTTTCTGGTACAACTACTGCATCAGGTTCTGTATCTCAGCCAACCTTTACTGGTACGGCAGGAACAGTTACTGTTACACCGGATACTCCTTAACGCAATATGTATTGAATTATGTGGGGCTTTACGCCCCACATATTCCTTACTATTATTCGCATGAGTCAAACGTTCATGTAAGCTTTCCTATAACATAAGAAAGGAGTTTTAACAATGGCAAATTATATTTCTCAGGTAACATTACCATCCGGAGCGGAATATAATGTTAGAGAATTATTTCCCCATGTTGGTAATTGTACTGATGCTGCTGCGACCGCAGCAAAGGCAGTTACTATAGGGAATTTTAAATTATACACTGGCGCATGGGTTGTTGTCAAGTTTTCTTATACCAATTCTGCTGCGGTTGCATCATTGACATTGAACGTTGATGGAACTGGTGCTAAACCAATTAAATATAGAAATGCGAATCTTGGTTCGGCTGGACAATTAATAGCAAATAGATACACTTATTTCATATATGATGGAACGAACTATCAAATCGTCGGTGATTTCGATACGAACAATTATGATCGTACATCTCAACAGACGAGAATATATGCTGGTACAGTTGGTGTATTCAATTATTCACTGTGTGCACTTGACAACAATCAGAGGATGCAATCGTTTACAACAACCTCGGGAACAGGTACATCTAAGGCTTTCAATACATCTGCAAAATTCATGTATCCTGCCGTGATAATGTACAACTCTTCAAACTCGACATATGCAAATGGAACTGCAATAACAAACAATGTTTTGTATGAACAGTATCCAAGTTTAGATCTACGATATAGCTGTAACAAAACGACATCCGCTGGATTTACACAGTATAAACCGGTGTATCTCGAATGTACACTTAATTCTGATGACACATTATCAATTACCACGGATGGTTTGACACAAACATTTGTATCAGGTAAATATTATCTGTTACTTGGCTGCATGTACAATACAAGTGTATATCAGTTGGCTCTATTTGCACAACATCCATTGTTTTATTATGACGGAACGAATCTATGTGGTGTAAAGGGTGCCAAAGGCGATAAAGGAGATAAAGGTGATAAGGGCGACAAAGGCGAACAAGGTGATCCTGGAACGAATGCTACGATAACCGGTGCAACTGCTACTATTGATGCAAACACTGGTACACCAAGTGTCACTGTTACTGCTGGAGGAACAGCATCCGCTCGTTCATTCGCGTTTGCATTCAAAAACCTCAAAGGTGCCAAAGGAGATAAAGGAGATAAGGGTGACCAAGGTGATCCAGGTCTTTTGGATCATAAGACAGTTACCTCCTCAACACTTGATTCAACTGCCGGAGATTTCGCATTCTCTGGTTCAAATGAGCCTTGGAGCGGAACCGATTGGGTTGGTCTTCAGATAGGTGATAGTAAGGATAAATTCCAACTTACTATGAATTCCGGCAATCTATTGGTAAGGCAAAACGACTCTGGTGGAACTAGTACGGCAGACTGGACCGATTGGAAAACACTTGTACCAGTAGAGGGTTCATCTGCAAATGGAAAAATCAAAATAAACGGTATTGATACAAATGTTTACACACATCCAACATATACATCAAAAACATCAGGGTTGTACAAAATAACAGTTGATTCAACGGGTCACGTTTCTGGAACTGAAAGTGTATCTGCAAGTGATATACCTGCTTTGAATTATGTTCCAAATACTCAAGCTGGTGTAAATGCAGCAATTAACCTTCTGGGTACAGGATCCACAACACCAACCGATGCAGATTATTATATATCTCAATATGTCGGTGGTGGTACAACTACAACAACATATCATAGAAGACCAATGTCTGCATTGTGGTCATATGTTAAAGGTAAAGCAGATTCTGTATACTCACCAATTGGGCATACCCATCCATTATCTATTGCAACTGATAGTGGAACTAATCAACTTGCTCTTTCAGCGAGTACAAAATACAAGTTGACTGCAGGTGGTAGCACATTTGTATTTACAACCCCTGCTGATAATGATACAAAGGTTACATCATCCGCAAATCATTACACACCATCTACCGAATCTGGAAGTGATAAATCCGCGAGTGCTTCCGGTGCAACTGCATCATGGGGTATAGATGTTGTCAAGGGTGTAACATTGAATACAGATGGAAAAGGACATGTTACTGGCATGAGTGTCATAAGTGGAAAAATTCCAGCAAATCCAGTTCCATCAAATAATGTAACTGGTAGTGGTACCTCGGGTTATCTTACAAAATGGAATGGTACGAATACGATCACGAATGGCCCTCAACTTGGTTCATCCACTACCACATATCTTAATAACGCTGGAAACTGGGCAACACCTCCAGATACAAAGAATACCGCGGGCTCAACAGATACATCTTCAAAAATATATTTGATAGGTGCAACATCACAGGCTACAAACCCGCAAACATATTCGGATAACGAAGTATATACAACCAGTGGTGTTCTTACAACAAAGAAGGTCCAAGTCGGTGGCGGGTCTTGTACAATGGAATACAATTCCACGACAGAAACATTAGATTTCGTATTCACATAAGAAATGGAAGTGATTGAATGAGTCTTCAGATATGGTTACCATTAACAGAGAATGCTTTGAATTACGGAGTTCATCCAAGCAATATCACCGTATCAAATGCAACTTTAAATTCAAATGGTAAACTTGGAGGATGTTATTCTTTCAATGGATCATCTTCTCACATATATGGAACACAAACTGTTATCAGCAATGATACGAATAATTGGACATTTACATGTTGGATGAAACTGAATGTGGTGAATAAAACTCAAACATTGTTTTCATGTAGAAATTCAGTAAATTCATATGGAATAACGATATTTTTCAATGGCAGTTATTGGTTAATCGATGACGGGGTTCGATGGCAACGAACAAATTCCGTCGTATCAGCAAATACATGGTATCACATATGTATTGTTCGCAAAAAAGGTATAGGTAAATATTTATATATTGATGGTACTCTTGTAAGTTCCACAACAACAGTTGGTACACAGAGTAATGTGAATACTACCAATTTTGTAATCGGGCTTTGTCACCAATCAGTTTCATCGTATAGTGACAATCCTCTCAATGGATATCTGAATGATGTTCGTTTTTATGATCATGCATTATCCGAGGTGGAAATAAAAGAACTTGCCAAGGGATTAGTTTGTCACTATAAATTGGATGATGTTCAATCATCGGATAATCTTATTATAAATGGCTTCGGTGAACTTGGTTCTGAAAATTGGAACGATAGTTCAAAAATTTCAACTACTGAAATACCTTCGGGATATCCGGAAATAAAGGCTAGTGCTTACGGTGGTAATATGACAAAAGAATATATACCGATATCACAAAACCATACATATACAATCAGTGGTTATGTAAAAGCCATGGCCAATCAATCAGGAAATAAGTATCCATCTATATTTCCATACGATGTTGATAAGAAATTCATCGACTATCACAAAAGTCAAGCTGGTTTTAATACAGCAACAGCAACTACATTGAGACAACCCCTCCACAAAGGTGACAAAATTATCTATGCAACAGATTTGAGCAGTTGGAGTACATCTTCGACCAACTATTATTTTTATGCCGCCATATTTGGTTATAAAAATTCCTATGGTGAAGTTTATCCAGATTTCTTTTATACTCAAGACGCACCACAATTTGGAACATACAGTGATAAGAGTCATATAGATAAGACTAATAACACCATAACTTTGAATTCAGCTTTTACTGGTGAAGATAGACCTGCTGGCACAACAATATGTCAATCGACTCAAGGAGCAACATATTTCTATCCGTGGAATGCAATACCAGTTACAACAATAACTGATTGGGTATTTAAGTCTGCTAGCTTTAAACCATCTTCATTAGCAAGATTGCGAGCTGCCAAATATGTTAGATGGAATACTTATAATGGTTTGTATATAGCTGGAAGTAAGTTAGTTGATAACTTCTTTAACGATGACAGAATTATCGATAGTAGTGGTTATGGAAATCACGGAATCAAAAATGGAAATGTAACAATGTCATCGGATACGAGTCGTCATAGTGCGTCAACCATGTTTGACGGTTCAACTGCTTATATCGAAGCCCCCAGTTTACCATCGGAAACAAAAACAATCAGCGTATGGGTTAAAACAGCATGGGTTACTCCTCCCTCGTCAGCGTACAAACATATTATGCTCGATAAACAAAGTGGCTTATCCCTTGGATGGGGAGCAGCAAATGGTAACTTTATAACATACGTCGGTTCTACTGCTGGTGGAACTGGTTCATGTGTAGATATAAGAACAACAACATATTCTGCAAATCAATGGAATCATATTGTCGTCGTCAAAACAGGAGATACAACTCGTGACGTGTATGTGAATGGAGTCAAAGCGACACCTTCAACAAACAACTACTGGAGTGGTGATCAGAATACTTTAAATATTGGCTGTCGCCATTCAGGTGGTGTATATAAAGACTATTTTGATGGGCGTATTGCCGATTTTCGCGCATATGTAACAGCTTTATCGGCAGATGATGTTAAACGATTATATGAAGTATCCGCCAGTGTATCCAAGAACGGTTCCATGTTAGGATATGAAATGAAGGAGGGTTAATATGGCAAATATTTCTAAGCAGGGTATTGTCACAGCTACAGGAATAACAAATCAAACTCTTGTAGACATATATGACACAGAACATGATTTATCCCCCAATCAACCTGAATCACAAAATGAAGATACTAGGTCAAATATGTTTGAGATAAATGACATATGTAAAATACATAAAAAAGGTAACATACAATCGTATGCATTTATAGAAATATGAGAGGAGTCTTTAAAACATGGCACAATTAAAAGATAGCATTGTATCAGGAAATCTTAGGGTAACCGATACCACTTTGACCGATACATTGCAAACGACAACAATATGGGCTCCATCAACATCCGGTGGGACCACATATGGTCCTGGTACAAATGGTCAGGTTTTAAAAAGTAATGGTACCACGACATATTGGGCATCTGATTCCAACACGGATGAAAAAGTCAAATCAACAAAACTTGCCCAATCAACTGCCGCAGCAACATATTATCCAACACTGATGACTGGTGCTGCAACTGCAGGTGTTGACATATTCGAATCAATGAAATTTTTACATACACCCGGTACAACTTCGGCCGTGGGAAATTCTAGATTAGTATTAGGAAATGCAACTGCATCGGGTACAGCCAACAATGAGGAAGGACTCGTACGACTGTATTCTCCTGGCACTGCGTATCATACTATAAAAGGTGCTTCTACATCGTCTAATGTTGATCATACATTACCAGCTACAAGTGGTACGGTATTGAATACTGGTACAACATCTGTTACTGCAGTATATGGATCAACAGGAACTCATATTGCAACTGTTAAAGTGAATGGTAGTGATACGAAAATCTATGCTCCCACACCTCAAACGCCAACAACATACTCGGCTGGTACGGGTTTGTCATTATCTGGTACAACTTTTAACCATTCAAACAGTGTTACTGCAGGAACTGCCAAAGGTGATGATTCAAAAACATTGACGTTTGGTGGTACTTTTACAATACCATCGGTAACATATGATGCACAAGGTCATATAACTGCAAAAGGAACAACAACGATGACAATGCCTTCGAATCCGAATACTGATACGAAGGTAAATGTCACACTTGGAAAAACAACCATAGCGTATTTGTTAGGAACAACAACTACACCGACAAACACGGCTCAAGCCGTAACAAGTATTGCGGACACTGGTGTATATCTCGGTACTACAGCGGGTTCATTATATGCAACATCATTCTATGAGAATGGTACTGCTTTGTCGTCTAAGTATGCTGCAGCATCTCATTCACATGATAATTTAACATCGAAAACACTAACAGCATCAACATTTGATTCCACAAGTGGAAACTTCTTTTTCAAAGGTGGTTCATTGTTTGGTGGAACAGATAATGCTGACTGGGTTGGTATACAATCGGATGCTTCCAACGATAAGTTTCAACTCGTTGCTGGTGGTGGAAATGGTGTATTTTTCCGCGAAAGTGATGACACATGGGGTCAATGGCATTCTTTGTTAACTAATAATATGATTACCGGATCATCGGGTATAACAGTAACACCAAAAACAATAACGATTGGTGGTGATGATGGTACAACCATCAACGCCGGACTTGGTATATCTCATTCAAATTCTGTTACTGCTGTAACATCTAATGCATTTAAGAAAGTAGCATATGATGCAAATGGCCATATTACAGGATCATCAGATGTTGCTAAGTCGGATATCACTGCATTGGGTATACCGGGACAAGACACAAAGTATGGTCTATCTGGCGCATACGGTTCCAATAGTAATACATGGGTTACAACATTGACGGCCGGTGGAAGTGGAACCACATCAACAGTTCCAACAGCATCCACAAGTGTGTATGGTATCACAAAACTATACAACGGCGTTGATTCAACATCAACCGGATTAGCGGCAACTGCAAATGCAGTTAAGACTGCATATGATAAAGGAAATCATTCTCATCCATATCTACCATTATCAGGTGGAACGTTAACTGGTACGGTTACATTGGGATCCACGACATCTTCAATTAACGCATTCAAACAGCCTACCCGTAATGAATCAAACTATGCAAGATTTGCAATATGGTCATATGGTGATACCTGGGGAACATATGGTGCCGAGATCGGTTATTGGAATCAGTATAATGGTACAACTCCTGGTACAAAGGGATCTATTACAATACTTCCATATCAAACTACATCTAATCCATGGGACGGACAAGTCGGTCTACACATAACAAAAGATCATGGATATATAGATGGCAATGAGATTCTGGTGCATAAAGATGTCACATCATCCACATTGAATAGTTCATCAGGAAGTTTCTCATTCTCCGGCTCAGGTGATCCTTGGGGTAGTTCAGACTGGGTTGGTCTTCAGATAGGTGATAATGTTGATAAATTCCAATTAACTATGAATTCCGGTAATCTGCTGGTAAGGCAAAACGATAACGGTGGAACCTCATCAACCGGTTGGACTGAGTGGAAAACTTTGTCAGATACAACTCATACTCATAGTGAATATGTGCCATTCTCCGGTGGTACAATGGACAACAATGTGTCTCTTTCATTCCCTAAAGCAGATGCTGACGGTAGGTACACATCAATTAATACGAATGGTATCGATTGTCACGGCTCACCTTCTTTAGGATGGGCGATGGGTCTTCGATATTACGTTGGTGAGACATCACAAAATATGGATTTTGGTGGATATGGTTCTGGTGGAGAACTTAAGCATCTTTATATTGGTACATGGGATGATCCGATAGTTAAAATAACCCCTGATAAGGTTTCCGAATTCTCCGGAAATGTTATACTACATTCAGCATCTGGAAACTCACCATCACTTACATTCCAACATGGCACAACAATTGATTCGTTATTGGATTGGCGAATGATGGCCGTTGGTAGTGATTTGAAACTGTATTCATCAACATCAGGATCTACTGAATCATGGAGTAACATATTGACATTTGGTGGCGGTGGTATCACAATCAACAAAAAAATTGGTGGTTTATGGGTTACTGATTACAAAGGTACATCATATCCAATGATGCGTGATAATGGAGAAAACTTGTGGATTGGAACCATGTCCACAACATCATATCATCATAACGGTGGAACATATATTTCTACCGGATGGGATCATTACGGTTCTTTACCAACTACAGCCAATGAAACTTTGCATGGTAATGAGACCATAAAAATATGTGTACCAAGATATTCAACTAATGACGGTTGGAATGGAGTGAATTATAATGCTATTCATGATGGTCCACAACTAACGAACACTCGTTATCTGGTAAATTCTTCAAGTGCTATACCATCAATACATCGAGCAATGTTCCCAAATATACGCGGTAATAAATTATCATTCGTTTCTGCATCAAATGTTGTGGTTGAATATTCAACCAATAATGGATCTACATGGGTAAATATGAGTACTACTGTATCAGGAACCAATAATGCAATTTCAGATGCTATGAAAGCACAACTGACAACAGGTAGATGGGATTGCAACATTCCTATTGGACCAAATAACACCTCTGTTGCGAGAACAACATCAATGCAGACACGTATAACACTCACTCTCACCGACAGAGACTGTATGATCGATCAAATTTATATGCAACTAAATCCAGGATATCACTCGTTTCAGTACACAATTCAATATGCAACAACCACATCCCCATCGGATTCTGATTGGATTGATTGGAAAAAAGATTTTGCCGTTTCTACATGGATGTACGAAGACACTGTTAATGGTAAACCCATACGTATAGGAAACACTGCTAAAAAATTGCGTTTTATTTTTAAACAAGCAACTGTTAATGCAGCATATAACAAGAATCTGTCAACGATCAAAGATATAGCAGCATACGGTGGTCAGGGTTCATGGACATCACCAAACGAGATGTTCAGATATGATCACATGTATTCATGGGACTATAACAAGAATGTTGATTTCCCTGCTGACGTGTCAGGAAATAGTTTAACATCACCCACTGTGAATGTTTCATCAGGAGCTTCATACAAAGCATCTATAAATGCATCGGGTTTGACACAGAATCGAACAATTACAATTGGTGACGTATCTGGTAATGTTGGAATAGTTAAGGTGTTGCATGATAATTCCAGCTATGCAGCAGGTCAATCTGTTTCAATAACGACATCTGAAACATTCAAATATTTCATTGTCACAATAAAGCCAAACAACACATTTGGTGAAAAAACAGAAATAATTCGTATAACAAACGATACAACTGTATCCACAAAATATATTTCATTCACTGGTGACATAGGCCCAGCTCCATCACAACCAACAATCACATTGGGAGGTTACATTACTCATCAATATAACACAACGAACAAAACATACACTATTGGAGCAGGTCATGCAGCAAACTATATTCTGTGCAACAATAATCTTTCGTCAGTCAATGCCGATAGTATTACTCTCGCTATAACAAAAATTGTTGGTCTTGCATAATACAAAAAAAAAGAATTATCCGGGGCATTATGCCCCGGATATATTATATTTATTATTCTTTAACCACAGGAAGAATTCTTACATAAGCATATTTCAGAAAGGGTATATCTTCAGTTCTTATATTTATCTCGGTTCTAATGTCTGTTACACCCAGGTGCTCTTTCTTTCTGACTCCAGAAAGTGTTCTCGTACCACGATGAACACATACCTCATTATCAGGATCAAAAGAACCATATACATTGGTACTGTGATCACGCCCAGTCTTAATACCGAAGCCTATACGCATTTCGATGTCATCAAAATGGCCATATAAGAACTTTTCCAATATATCATAATTGAAAATTATTTCATCATGACCCTGACCATCCTTACGTATTGCAAACAAAGGATATCTACGTTCTCCCTTACTGTTTAAGAGGTTCATTCCATCCCAAATATAAAAATGTCTTATCTCCGGAAGTGTTACCTCTGAGCTTTCGGTTGTTGCGATTTTGTTTTCGTTTTCCATAATTCATTCTCCTTTTATTTTATTATATGCCAGAACTGGTCTCCTATGCAGAATCCCCCGTTCTTTTTATGCTCACGTCTGAGAGCTTTATAATGGGCATTGTATAGCTTGCGTATGTCTTTATATGTCCAAGTTTTTCTTGATGGGTCTCTAAACGGATCACTATCTTTTGTCAAATACTTTGGTAAGAAGTATTTCTCTACCCATCCAACATATAGAGTGTAGTTAGGTCCAGATTTGTTACAGTCATATGTTATTTTCCTGAATTTAGTACCTTTGTAAGAATGACGATTATGTCGTGGCCTCATTTGTTATCACCGCTCTTTGCATTCTTTCGTTTTTCTCTACATGGCCTACAACGTTTTGGAATCGATAATCCCTTTTGTTCAAAGAACATTTTCTCAGTCCATGGGAGTTCGAAATACTTACCACACTCTTTACATTTTATCAGTGTCTCATTGAATTCTTTTATTTTGTCACACATCATGTTGTAATCAGGATCTGATTCCAATATAAAGAGTTTCTTTATACCGTCCTTTATTTCCTTTTCTGATAATGATTTACCATCGAATACGTCATGCAATGACCATATCGCGTCAAATAGGTCTTCATGAGTGGGATCGTTCATGAATACGAACTTTTCACCATTAACAACCGATGACAAAGCTTCTGCTAATGTGGGATTTGTATAGAACTTGTCTTTTGGTGTGAAAAGTATTTCATATATGTCGAGTTTGTCATCCGTGATTTTTACAAACCTCGGATTGTTTAAGCAATACCTTTCAATATCCCATGCAATAGCATATTGTGTAATATCAGTTTCATTAAGAACTTCTTCTATCATAGAATTTATTGTGTCGAGTGTTTCCTTTTTTATTTTCAAATCGTAGAATGTTAATGGATGTTTGATGGTATCGAATACACGGGAATAATTTGATGTACCACCATGAATAGCATTAATTGCCTCACGGCGACGGCGATCGAGTCCTTGTGTTAGAGAATCTCTTATTGAATATAGAAACGTGAGTACATCTGACTCAGGTGACATATCTTCTTCGTTTGTTGCATACTCAAGAAGATTGATGAGTATGGTGTGATCATGGTTTTCGAACATTTTATTCATTGTTAATCTACCTCCATTATGGGTGGTTCACATGAATTGCATGCAACTGGTGTTGTACCTGTACGATTCGGTTCGTTAAGATGTCTTGCGAAACGGAGATGTTTGAAACTGCGAATTTTGGCATATTTTATTCTATTTTTGTATATATAATTGATGAGTGACATGATGCGTGGGCGTGTGAGTTTTGGATTTTTGATCTGTTGATACAATAGACGCATGTTCATGTATCCGATGTGCGCTTTGTTGATAAACATAATTTCTTTACGCGTGTAGATATGGTCTCCTATACGCATGTCTCTGAGCTTCCGTCTCTTCTTTCTGATTCTTTTATTCATTATAAAACCTCTCTTGTTCAGTTTAATATGTCTGCCATCAGACACACTTGATCAATGGTTCATTTCAGCACCACAATTGGGACAGAATCTTGTTTTGTAAAAAGTCTTTCCAATAGGGTTGTGATATTCGTCAAACTCTATTGAGCAATTCTGTTCATCACACTCTGAACATACGATTTGAAATTCAAGACCTTTTACAGTTTCATCTTTATAGGGTGGCTTTTCAATCCACTGCCCACGTTTAACAGGCTTTACACCTGATGCTTTAAGCTCTTTCAGTTCTGTTAGCAATTCTGCAATCTGTTTATATTCAGACGCAAGCCGAAAATGGGACGCAGCTTCATACTCAGGATAATCACCTATTATGGTATTATGTGCAGACTTATACTGTTCTTTCTCAATATTCAAACAAAATTCAATAGCTTGTTCAAGTGTCATTATCATTACCCTCCTTTGTTGGTGGTGTCCACAAACCTAATATGCAGATTGAATCGGTTAGATGATTGATAAATGTTTCCGCATCATTTATCAATTCATTGATATCTTCTCTGGATAATGTAACCATGTATTCGTTTCTTCTATTAAATCCGTCCCACCAGATAAGATCGTAATCTGCATGTGTTGGATCTATTGTTTTATTAAATTCGAGGTATATATCATCCGGTGTATCGAACATTTTTGGCCATATTTTATCCCGATACTTCATCATTTGACCTTCTGTTATGAGTAGAGAATTAAACGTACGACTTTCGTTGTAGAAACAATCAACATGTTTCCCAGGACGTACACTACGTGGAATCATAACATCAACTTGATCGGATATCAGATACCAACGAGTAGTATCATCATCGTCATATCTGATCTGAATCACGATTCTTTCATCGGAATCTTTTGCTATGTCAGATATGGTTGCTTTTCGATAATCATTCTGTATATCATAAACAGTGAGGAATATCCTAGGGTCAAATATGTTAATATCATGACTTTCATGTTTATTAAAACACATAATGACCTTTTCAAAAGTGGTACTCATTCCTTTACCCCCTTTATCATATCACCGGTAAGCCGTACAAGTTTGTATCCATTTTCTACAAAATCATCGGGTGTTATGACTGTGCGAACTCCCGTTGTTTCAGCAAATTTTCCCCAGTATGTATATTCGATTTCTGTTGTGCGTATTCCTAAGATGACTATAGGAGTGATATCTTCACCCAAACCATCATCACTTTTTCTAATCAACAGATACGGGAGATTTATTTGGATATCTGCTGCTATATTGAATATACGTGAATATTCAATAACATCAATGGGAGTGCTGTCATTGTTTAATTTATCCATTTTTATAACCTCCTAGTCGAATCTTATAAGTGAATTTACGAATTCAGGTTCCTTTGAGAATATTGGTGTCTCGAATAGATCCTTGAGATTGGGATCATTCTTAGGAAGTGCCAGATATCCACGTTTCTGATAATCTGGTAAATCATTCCAGTTGACACCCTGCTCAGTAAACAGTTTATTCTGTAACTCATTGGATTTTATTCCATCAAGTTCTTTTTGGGAATAATACTGCTGAGCCAACAGATTGATCGAATTTCTTTCAGCATCCTGCTGACGATCAATGAGATAATTGTTCACTTCCTCAAAGGGAAGGTTAAAACAACGGGAATCGAAACCCACATTCATATATCTCATAGCGTCCCAATATCGAAGCGTTTCATAATACATACCGCCACATGACGCGTTGTCAAATGCTCGATGAAATTCATCAGTTGCCATCTTTGCTGATACCGACACGAGTTTTTGTACGTTATACCCAAACCATGCGTCTGTATCAAGTTTCTTATAATCCTGAAGAACAAGCGATATCTCATCAGACTGGGTATAACCAAGAACACATCCCTGAATGTTGTTTACGAGATAACGAGTGGTTGTTTGCATTGCAGCACCAAAAACTACATCAAATGGTTTGTCGAAGTCTTTTGTGAATGTGTGAAAAGCAACACCATCGAGTCTGATGATAACAGGTGTTCTTCTCATGAGATACGTTTGTGATACAGCCTCATACTGCTTCATTCTTTCATGCAAGTTCATTTTAAACATCCCCCTTATATGCTAAAACGATATTGCCACTTATACTCGTGAGTATAGCAATGAATACTATCAGTATCATATTATCTTTGAGAGTACTCATAGGGCTTTCGCTTAAAAATATTTTTAAGCATATACCAGCATCAGCAGCTATACCACAACATGCAATGATTCCGAGAAGTATAATTATCGCATTCTGTAATGCAATTAAGGATTTCTTTCTCCGAATAACATTGCGAACTGTGGTCTTCCTTTTTATTTTAACTTTCATCAGTTTCTCCTTCCTTTAATACAGAAACATCTTCTTTCTTGGTTAATCCTTCCCGAATGATTTCATATGAACCAACGATTCCGAGAGGGATATAACATTCGATTTTGTATTTCATGATTGCATCCTCTTTATCAACTGCTTTTACCAATCGATAGTTTGAATAGATAGGACCAACGCTTGTATCTTGTTTGAATGCAACCAGAAAATTTTTCTTGCTTGGTTTATCCATTTTCATCCTCCTTCTTATTTTCTGCATGTAACTGATTAATGTAGTCAAGAATCGACTCGTCATCGAACAGTTCCTCCCTAACTACGAATGGTCGTTCTTCTTTTTCTTCTTCTGTAGAATCATTTATATCTTTTTCAATCTGCTCATCGATATATCTCTTCAAGTCAGATTCGGGTGAGTCTGGATGAACTCGTGCAAACTTGAAGAATTTGAGATCTTTATCAAGTTTATATCTTTTACATGCAAACTTTTCACAACCACCACAACCAATTGTGGTTGAAAAATATGCGTAAGGTTTGCCATCCCAGTCAACCATAACATCGGTACAATGTTTACATGTCACACATTCACCAACTTTATACCACATAACCATATGACCAATACCAAACAAACCATAAACGCTGGTAACATATGGATGCATTAATCTTTTACGAGACATTTCTCTGATGATTTTATCAAAATGATAACAACCACCCTTCTTACAGAACTTCTTTATCTTTCTTTTATTCATTTTTATTTTCCTTTCATATAATTTGATCTGAGATCATCACTTCAACTTTCATCATATTAATGTCACACTAAAGGAATAATCATATGGATGTGATGGTGGAGGATTCCACATCTTAACAGTTTCATCACACCCATCACATTTATTATCGGGATAATGTATTCCGTCATATATTCGATCCTGATACAATTGACATATATCAAGCACACGGAACACTGTGAGGTGATTCCCGTTTTCATCGGAATATATTATTGGATGGATTACCGGATTTCTGAATACTGTGAAAATCTCCTCATATGAACTTGGAATATCAACATGAGCAATGTATCCAAGTTCATCATTAACCTCATATCCAGTAATGAGTACGCAAGGATCTGATGGGAGAACTCTTAATTCGCCTTTGCCACCGAACATTGGTGCTACAATACTACTGAGGAAAATGAATGTTAAATGATCTCCTAAGAGTTCTTTCACCTGTTCGGGAGTGGTCCTAACAGAGAACTTTATCGGAATATCAACTTCTTTGCTCATTTTCTACAACTCCTAACTTGAGAATTGATATGTCACCATTCATGTATTCGTTGATATCAATATTTAGATGACCATATCCATCATCACCATATATGGTAACACGATCTCCGCCTTCTGTAACAAGGAACGATAAGAATGTTAGATCAACATATGTCAATATACCAATATATGTCACTCTCTCCAGACCGATAGTCGGTAATGTTATCTGATAGGCTTGATGCCTTTCAAAAGAGTCAATGTCAAACTCATAAGATATTTTTTCTTTAACATGCTTCTTATCCATTATCAATACTCCTTTCTTGGAAAGTAACGATCCTTTATCCATGGATCATTATCAGAATCTTCAGGGATGAGTAATGTGATTTTATAATCTTTTTTAGGATCCATTAACTCATCCCGGGTAATATTTTCTGTACCACTCCTAGTTTTGAATGATAACATATCTTCACTTACAGCTATTAGTATTCCTGTGAACCAACATCCACAATGATCTGCACACTGTATAAAATATGCACAACCCTTATGGAATTTATCTATGTCAATCGTATTGACTGTTTTTGTTGTTATAAATTTATTTGCCTTCATTATCTTTACCTCTCATTTCATTTTGGGTATCTATCTCCGATGTTGTATATTTCAAAATCGTCTTTCGAACATTCAAATTCATATGTAACAAGTTCACCATTTTTCTTACCGGAGATTGTTAAGGTGAACTTCTCTGGATGGTGTACTCTACCAAACTTTGTCATTAGTGAACGTTCTTCTGAATGAGATTTATCAACTACGATACCCGAATCAATTTGATTCTTTCCATTTTTATGATAATCAATATAGCTTTTAATAAGACATATTAAAGGAATACTGACCATAAGTATTGCGATAACAAAAAGCGTTTTTAGAATTATTTCCTCAAACTTACTCATCATCCTCGCCTCTCATTTCATTTTCGATTACGCAATCTAATTGCTATCTCATTACCGATATCTTCGGCGGTTTCGTATAGTTTTCTGAATAATACATAAACCCCGATTATTGGTAAGAATATTGGCCATATTATCATGAAGACAATATCGAAATCATCAATCGTCTTAATAGCTGATACAGAATTATCATAAACTGTTATAACGATTTTGGTTATAAACATTCCAACGAAATATCCGACGACAGATATCAATATAATTATTACATTCATCTATTATCACTCTCCATAACGCCATGTCATTACATTCTCTTCACCAGTGATAGCCCTTGAATCGTTCATGATAAGTCGGAATACACCAGATTTAAATTCGTATTCATCACCCCATTTTATAGAGTTCCGCATATTCAATTTAGGACCGATAAACCATGAATCACACAGAGTAGAATCTGATGTTGTTTCTTTTGGAAGTAATAACCAATCATAGTGTTCATTCCAATACATGAATCTGGAAATATATCCAGAGTCAGATGATACGGTAACACCAGTGTATATATTATTTATGAACAGTGAATTCTTTTCGTCGGTGTATGCATTGGATACCAATATTGCACCGTTATTATATTCGATACCATGATATCGATTACTTGGTCCTTCTTCTTCTCTCTTTGTACCAACCTCAATGAGATATAGCAGCTGCAATCCTGACACAATTTCTATTGTAAGAGACATCTCATCGCATGGATCAGTATCAACATATTTATGTTTTTTAGTGTTTATTACCACCGAATGCATATAACAACCGTTTTCTTTATTATAGAACATAGGATGTACCTTCCATCCATTATCCATACAGCATTTCTTATCGGATTCCGATGAAGGAATTAATATCTCATATCCCACACAATCTGTATGAGAATCTTTTGTACGTGTCACCCTGTATAAGAATTGTTTGATTTCTGTTGTGTGAGGTGCACTCCGATCAAATATCTGATCAATATCTGTTGCACAAATTTCATGATCCTTCCCATTAGCGTAATCAATTACGCGGCACCACCATTTGTTAGAAAAGGAGGTTGAACCATATGGCCTTGACACTGTCAACGGTTCATCAAGATCAGTTTCTGTATTGACGGTATTGATAACATCCGTTATTACATTATCGAAGTTTTGTTGTACTGTCACTTTGCCAGTGCGACTTACTGCGTTACGGATTTCCTTCATCTTTTCTTCAGGTATATCAGCTGATGCAGATATAGCTACTGGATCATTCTTTAACATTAACCACATGCCATCATTTAATACAGCTTTATACAGGTTATACTTCTCCATCATTTTTGGAGTTATCGAGAAATAATTACTTGTATTAACTGTTTTCAACCATTCGGAAAATGTCAGATGTTCATCATCCATAGCTGTTAATACAACAATCCGTCTTTTCAAGGTTTCTTTATCTTCCAAAACATACGGAAGATTTATGATCAGGCCACAATGACCTGTATCAAACTTACTTACTACAATATCATTCAAAGGTTTCATAATTATACTCCTCTCACCGGTTTATATCCCGCCTTTATTTGAGTCGGGATTTTGTTTATAATGATTCTGTATCCCAATAAAGGCGGATCTCCGGGATTACGAGTCACATGATATACTCGATAATCCTTTTTACCCCAGGAATGTTCCCATAACTGGAAATTTTCTTTCTTCAATATGAATCCATCCTGAGGATCGCCTGTAACGAACATTGCTTTGAACAACCTACTGTTATTGTCATCATAGATGCATTTATCCCAGAACATGTCATCAGCTGCAGCGATATTTGGTGCATCCACAAAGAATGAATGTGGTTGCATCCTACTTTCAGCACCAGGATCAACCGTTACTAGATACATACTCATTATTTCTTTTCCTCCTTCTTATTAATCTCCGTAGTGTGTAATGTAAGAATCCGAACGGAATTCACAATTCGGAATATATGCATTAGCCACATTTCTTAACGCAGCAAACAGATCAGGTCTGTCGTCAACAGCTTTACCGTTGACATATACCATACCTTTCTTGATCTCAACCTTGCCTTCTTCATACACAAGTTTGTCCATATGAAGAACTTCACATAATGCTTTAAAAGCCTGGTAGAAATCCATATCAAACTCAATACTAATTTTCATTGTTTACCTCCTCATTAAATTTGAAAGTATATGATGATGCATACTTAGCATCCGTCCCACCAGGGATGAATGAACTTGCTGACAGTTTGAATGTTCTACCCCACCAAGGCGTCATATTAACGAATGATTTACGTTGTTTCGACAATTTGGAGAAGTTTCCCTTGAAACGGGTGTTCTTTGTCCATCTAATACGGTCCATGTAAAACGGTTTATAAACCTTCGTGATATTATTATACTTAAATTGATATCCTGGTTTCAAGCTTTCTGTGCCATGAAATACACGTGTCATCCATAGTAATCTATCCCAATCGCGAACACGAGTCGGGAGACTTCTAATTTCCTTTATATGTTGCTTTCTGGATAGGTTGGTATATGCACCTTGTGAGAATATTGCTCGATAACAATGGTGGGTTATATTCTTTTTACGTATTCTCAGATTCATCATTGTCCTCCTTGAGTATATCATGTTCATATTTGACCATATGTGCTATATGCATTTCCATGTTATCGTCATCAACACCGCACAGATCTCTGAAACCTTCCATGAATGCTGGGAAACAATCAGGACATATGTCAAAGTCTGTTTCATGATACCCTTTGTCATGATCATATGGTGCGTTCTGAATTCTTTTGCACCGATACCATACCTTTGGATACTGGGCTTGATCTTTGCCATATCCTGTATATTTGATATCAGATTCAAACATGTATCCGTTATCG
>Ga0247610_10000326_pt1 | contig 73291 bp, 97 predicted proteins | sample 174DNAGHGhighgp2_FD_193483 | JGI IMG/M metagenome (GOLD analysis project Ga0247610, IMG submission 193483) | Sheep rumen microbial communities from Palmerston North, Manawatu-Wanganui, New Zealand - 1742 DNA GHGhigh gp2 | ecosystem: Host-associated > Mammals > Digestive system > Stomach > Rumen...
TATGTTGTAGTTTTTAATGATATGAAAGACGCTGATGGTCTCACCTATCATCTTGAAGTCGAATACCATAAGGACGAGGATAAGATTACATATACAAGGGTATATAGTTTTGACATCGTTGAGGCTTACCAGTTTGTTTCTCCGTACTTTAGAAAGCAGATTGAGGAATATGTGTTGCAGCAAGTAGGGGTGTTGCGAAAGGGAAGTTTCGTCACAGAGGAACCAGTTAGTATATGGCTGAAACTTGATGTTCCCCAAGACACATCTGTAGGAGGGTTGCGTGAGTTCCTTAATTCATTGAAGTTTGAAGTGGTGCATACAAAGACACCGAGAGAAGAGAAGATTAGGGTCATATCCATTGAAACTGCAACAAGACGAGTATAATCAATTAAAATATTAACATGGGGCGAGTACAAAATAATGTTTGAGTACCGCTCCCCCAAATTGGAATAAAACTATGGCAAAGGAATTAGAGAAGATGCGTGAAATTCGCATTCAGCAGAAGAACATTCGTGTTTCACTACAGAAGCGTGAAGAGCGTAACAAGCAGTTGCGTGAGCAGATTACACCCATCTGGGCTGACCCTTGCAAGGAGTATGATGTATTTATGCTCAACAAGGAACTTATCAAGGGTCGTGAAAAGGTGCGTGGCTATCAGAAGACACTGCGTGAGTTCAAGGTTAATCTGCGAGAGACCAATCGGTCTTATGACCTTAATGCAAAGGGTTAAATGTTAAATATTGTAAAAAACTGGAAGAAATTGGGTTAATCATTTGGTTAATCCAATTTTTTTTCGTACCTTTGCATCAACAAAAGAAATAACAATTAAAAGGAGATAAAGATATATGGACGAAAAACTTTCATGGCTACTCGAAAGCCACTACAATTTATTCCATGCCGACATGATTCAGAGGGCATTGGGCGATGATACAATTTCTCTCAAAGACTTTATCGCTGGGTGTGTTGCAATACACATGAGTGAGAAAGATACAGAAAACGACGAATTTACACCAAACGAATTTAAAAACGTATAGATTATGGGAAATGTATTTGCGTTGACCGTTCATGAGTGTTGGGATTGGAATGACTCAACCGACACGCTGATAGACATCTTCTTTAACTTGGAGGATGCGAAGAAAGCGATGAAAAAATATTTCAAGAAAGCAACCGAGAAGATTGATTTGGACGAGGTGGCGAAAAACGGACAGAAAGTTTATACTTTAAAAAAAGACACAGACCGCTGCATAGAGTTGGTGAACGAGCATGATGGATGGTCTTGCGAACACATCTGTCTGCTTATAGTAGAGAAAAACATAAAGTAAACAATAAGAATATGGTTAAGATTTCAATGTTTAAAAGAGACGATGGCGCATTGCTTGTCATTTGGAAAACACCAAAGGGAAACCTTGTGGGAGAGGTTTTCAATAATGGTGTCGAGAAGCGTGGAAAGTGGGATAAAAGAGCCACATTCTATGCGAAAGGCAACGATGCGACGCAGCACCGAGTTCGTGAACATTTTAGCTTCCTTGGTGCAGAAGCATATTGGAGACGTTGGGCATGAAAGATAAAATAACCGCAGAAGCATTAAAACAAAGTTTTAGGGAATATGCCAAAAAGCATTTGGATAACACTCTAAGGCTTACTATTGAAAATGCAAGAGATTATAAACATCTTGATGTTGATGCTTGCATTGATGATTTCTTGGAAACAATTTCAAAGGTTGCGCTTGTAAAAACACCTACTAATAAGTTGTTTAGGTCATTCTATGTACTCTATTCAGAGAAGTTTAGGTATGAACGTTTTTTAACAAAATAGATTATGGAAGCGTGGAAACAGATTACCTTTGCGCCCAAGTATGAGGTATCAAATATGGGTAGAATTAGGAACATTAGGACTAAAAAAGTTCTTAAACCGAGAGCACCGAGATTGTGTCATAACCAGTTGACTATATTCCTATGCTGCGGAATATGGGGTAAGGAACAACACACCATTTCACAGATTGTTTACAACCATTGGTGTCTCAAAAAGGGAGAAAAACCCACTTATTATGGATATAATGGGTTTAAGGTCAAAGGCAACAGAATTGGTCACTATGATGGAGATAACACCAATAACAGAATGGAAAATCTTTATAGATACTAAATAATATATTATGGTAGTAGCGTATTTTTTTGCAGAGCCATTGATTGATTACACAAAGTTAATCGAGCACCAATCGAAAGTAAAATCAATTGATATGTTTGCAAGAGCGATTAAAAAACATTAATGATAAAAAAGTTGGGTTGATATTTGGTCAATCCAATTTTTTTTCGTACCTTTGCATTGTAAAACAAAAAGAGATAAAAATATGGCAAAATTAACGAGAGTAGGAACAAAAGGTCTTGAACTGACGAGAGAAGAGGTGATAGACCTTGCGCACAACGTACAAGGCATTATCCGTAAAGCGCAGTGCCGTGAAGTGAATTGTGAGATTCTTTGTAGGCTTGATAAGGTATCAAGTGAACTTAGTGGAATTGACGCTGATATTACAGACATTTTAGACAGAAATGAATAAGGCAGAAAAAAACATCAGAATGACAGAAGTTCTCTGTTCGATTGCGGTGATTGCATTTGGCGAGTATAACGGCACTGCATTTGAGATAACTCCTAAGTTGCCATCCATTTTCACCAATGGTCTTGACATTGATGGCATAGGATATAATGTGGAGTTTTTAAAGATAGAGACAAGCGACAAGGGTCTTGTATGTTGGTTTATAGACGAAGAGGATGATACATTCTTTGTCACCTTGCATAGCCTATTGGAGAGCAATCCTCTTCTATATTCTGCAATCGTCTCTCACATATTCACGTTGATTGAGTATATAGAATTGTAATATAATGATTGAATTGATATTATTGTGCTATCTATTTCTTTTAGTACTGTTTTGGAGAGATTAATTTCTAAAAAATTGTTAAAATGCGCAAGTTTGTTTGGTAGTTTCAGATTTTTTTCATATCTTTGCATTGTCTTTGAAACGATAGACATTGAGACATTAGGTAAGGTTCAGAGGTTGAAACAAAACCTAAAACTTATAGCGATAAGTGCCTTACTTATAAGATATAGGGTTGCGGTGGACAACTCATTAAAAACCACCTTTTGGAAGATACCAGAGGAGAACTATCCGCAAGGGTAGATGTAGACAAATGGGCATTAAGTTCGTGCTTAATGTGTCACTTCGGTGGCTTCGAAAGTGCAAATCTTTCTCTTCCAACTATGATAGGTAATCGCAGTAATGTCTTGTGCGGAGCACCCATCTAAGGTGCAAAGTGAGTGGTTCGATTCCATGCCTATCAAATTGGTAAGTAATCGCAGTAATGACTTGTGCGGAGCACCCTCTAAGGTGCAAAGTGAGTGGTTCGATTCCATGCTTACCAACTACTGCTTTTAATTGTTAGTGATTTGTTGACGAGGGGTGCTAGCCTAGAAGATGTGGCTAGTGCCCCAGAGGTTTTTTGTTAAAATTCGTTAATAAATTTGGTTAACTCGTTTTTTTTTCGTACCTTTGCAATATCAAATAATAATTAAAAATAGAATAGCATGGTTGAGATTTACAATAGTGAGTTATTGGAAGAAGCAGGTTTGGTTGCCATCTGTGATGATAATAGTGTTACTATCCACACCCTTGCTGAATTGACTAATGGTTTTAAAGAGGGCGATATTATTGTCAAGAAAGAGGAACATCTTAATGTTCTTAGCGCAGAGTGTATTATGTGCCGCTATTGTGGCTTCAATGGCGAAGCGTTGGAGACTGATGCGTTTTATATCAGACGTAAAAATGGAGAAGTTGAAAAATATAAACGTCCTTATCCTATGACTGGTTTGGGTTATACTAAAGAGTATCGTTTGGCAACAGAAGAAGAAAAAGAGTTTTTCAATAAAGAAATTGAAAAAGCCAGTTATGTTGAATGGTAAACATGATTAATGGCTTAAATAAGGCATGAACATCACGAAAGAAACAACAGATTGGGGTATAGTTTACTATTACAAGAATGATTGCTGTAGATTTGCTCTATATGCTTATAATGATGATAAGAATACTATGTATCTATCAAATGTAAATGTAGAACAATCAGCAAGAGGTCGTGGACTTGGTAATAAAATACTTGAACTTGCTGATAAAGAAGCCAAGAAGTACAATTATTCTGTAATCTGTCTGAAGGTGATAACATCATCTTGGGTACACGATTGGTATGCTAATCACGGATATAGTGATTTCTGTAACGATGGTGAAGATAGTGATTACATATGGATGAAACATACTTTATAACGAATAAATTAAAAAGATTATGAACGCATTAGAAAGTTTAATTGCAGTATTGTCCACACCAGTGGCAAAAAGACAAGGTGTTACAATATCAGCAGACGATTGCAAGATATGGGTTGAAGAACTGAAAAAATACGAAGAACACGTGAGAAAAGAATTAAAAGAGTATTATAATAATTTGGCAAAAAATAAGTTGGGATAGCATTTGGTTATTCCAATTTTTTTTCGTACCTTTGCATTAAGTTAAACCAATTAATAACAATTTAAATTATGGCACGTATTAGTAAACACGAAAAATTGCGTAGGAAAATCTCATCATTCTGTTCTGCATTATATGCGTCAGAGAAAACACCAATCAAGTGTGAACGAGAAAATTGCGCAATTCTCACCATTGGGCATGATGAGGCTATGGGGTTGAGTGAATTAGAACTCCCACAAATAACAAAAATCTTCCATGACAACGAAGCAATCGTATGGGTCAAAATATTAGGCGAAAATGAGCCAAGAGAACTAGACGATTTAACAACGTCTGATTTAGAAGATATTGTGGAATGGTTTGAAGAAGAATTACATATATCATAAATTCAAAAAAGTTGGGATTCCGTTTGGTAGTCTCACTTTTTTTTCGTACCTTTGCATCGAAATTAAAATAGATTGATTATGGCAAAAACAACAACAAAGGGTTTGTATCAAGAACTCATTAAGCAGACACTCATTGATAATAATGTGAGAACAATGACATTCAAGGGTGATGGCAACTTTGCCAAGAAATACAGTCATGTGTATATTACAAAAGATGCACACGACTATTCGATGTTGGTATTCCTCAATGACCTTGAAACACCATTAGGAAACTTCTATTTCGATTTCACATTGGACTATGCAAGGCTGATGGATATGATTGAAACTGACTTATTCAATATCTCTCATGGAGTAGAAACACAATACTTTGAGTTCAGAATGTATTATTAATGGGCGATTAAAACAAATTGATTATGCACAACGTTAATACGGAAAATAAAAATGTTCAAGTTGGTTATGAAAAAGGCAAGGTTAAATACTACCTTACAAAATCAACAGATGATTTGAAAATACCATCACTTGGATTCGACACACAAGAAGAAGCAGAACTTGCTGTGGCAGTCGCAAAAACCCTTAAAGCATATGGGAAAGATATAAGTAATCTCCATAAGGATATGGTTTATGTGCTTCGTACACTTGGAATCAGAAATGGATGGACTTAAATAAGTACAATAAGGGGTGCAAATCAATCCATCCCTTTTATTATGCACATACAATTAAAAAGGTGGCTCAGAAAACCACCTTAATATTTTTCTTCTTAATAATCCTCTCCAATCTCTTCAATGTTCTATCCGCATTGGGTAAACGTTGCTTACCATCGACTATGAAATCAGGTTGTATATCAATTATTCTCATATAATAAAACTTAATTAAGTACAAATATCATTCATATCCTATATACTGCCACTTCCCATTACACTTAATATAACGTTTGTCACGCTTTTCAATCCAATTATATGCTGAACGCAAGCACACATTGAATGTTAGCTTTTTGCTATTCCAATTGCCATCAAAACCAACCATATATGATTTTCTTACAGATTTATCATAGATAAAGATGCAGAAATCACCCATATTGGTTGTATGATTACGGAATCTTATCTCTAAACCATTCTCTTTGGCAACGGCTTTTAACTTGTTAATCTCTGTCGTAATGTCCATAATTTCCTTTACTGAAAAAAAGTGGAGTTCTTAGCGAACTCCAGTCTGGTGTATGTTTATTTTAATACAGATGCTTTCTGTGAAATCCTCTGCAATCCACTCCAACTTCCACTTTGGTGCTTTACCCTTGTAGGTTTCCATGAGGTCAGCGAGAAGCCACTCATAAACTTGCTTCTGTGTCTTCATACCTGCTTTCTTGCAGAAATCAGCGCACTCGTTGATGTATTTCTGAACTTTCTTGTCTTCCTTGTTAATCATATTGCTATAAATTTAATTGTTTCGTGGTGCAAATGTACGAAATTAAATTGATATAGCCAAATTTTTAATCTATTTTTTAATACTTTTTTATATTTGGCGATGCCAAATATTAATATATGTTAAATAACTCTGGATTTTTTGGTCAGTTCAAAGTTTTTTCGTACCTTTGCAGAGTTAAACATTAATAATATATATGGCTTTAGCAAAATTACAACTTTCAAAATATCAGACAGACATCTTTGACGAGGTGGAAAATGGTATGGAAAACATTGCCATTAATGCCGTTGCTGGTAGCGGTAAAACCACAACTATCGTTATGGCTTGTAAGCGTCTGCATCTGCATGAGAGTGAAGTAAAGTTTCTTGCTTTCAACAAGTTAATCGCTGACGAGTTGAAAGAGAAATTAAAAGGGTATGCTGACGTTTCAACGCTTCATGCTTTTGGTTTTAGCATACTGAAAAGACTTTACAACTTTCCCCAATATCGTATGTATGTTAAGGTAGATAGTTGGAAGTATCAGAAGTATGTGAGACAGAACGTTTATTCTTTGTCAACGATTATTACCCCAGACACATCGGCTGCAAAGGTGTGGGGTTTCTGCTGCAACGTTCAGAAGTTGTTTGACCTTGCAAGGGTTAATCTCATTCAGCATGGAGAAATCAAGAAGTTAGAGAAGTTGTGTGATGAACACAATTTGGTAACTTTATTTGACGAAGTTAAGGTTTGCAATATCTTGTTGGAAGATGCATACGTCATGCCAAAAGACCTTGTAATTGATTACGTTGACATGATTGTGCTGCCTTTGTTCCACAAAAATGCAATACCAACATACAAATACGTTTTCATTGACGAGTGCCAAGACCTTAACACTGCCCAAAGAGAATTAATGCTTTGTGCTGCGAGAGGTGGACGTTTTGTTGCCGTTGGTGATAGAAATCAAGCCATTAATGGTTTCGCTGGTGCTGATTGCAATTCATTTGATAAGATTGCTAATTTAGAGAATACCATTGAACTGCCTTTGTCAGTAAACTATAGGTGTGGTAAGAACATGATTAAATTAGCGCAAGGACTTGTGCCACAAATACAAGCGCATAAGGGTGCTATTGATGGAGAAATCAATCATGTAAATAAACTTTCCTACAATCTGTTTAAGGAAAATGACATGGTTCTTTGCCGTACATCTTCCCCTTTGGTCGGTCTGTGTATGAAGTTAATTCAAAATGGTATTACTGCCGTTGTTAAGGGTAAGGACATAGCGCAAGACCTTAAAGTGCTGATAGAGAACGCAAATACAAAGAACATTCAGCAAGTTCTTGATTACCTTGAAAGCGAAAAGAAAAAACTGATTGCTACCATTAGAAGCGATAGAAAATGCACAGAAGCGGAAGCAAAGCAAGCACAGAAGTATCTCAACCTTGAAGATAGGTGCAAGTGTATTGAAAACATTTGTCTCTATAGCATTAAAGACGTTGCAGAACTTAAAACCTATATTGATAGGCTATTCACGGACGAGAAAGTTGAAAACGCAGTCATGCTTTCAACTGCCCATAAGAGCAAAGGACTTGAAGCAAATAGGGTGCTTATTCTGCTTCCCAACAAACTGCCATTGAAGTGGCCGCATCAGTTAAAATGGCAACTGCAACAAGAAATGAACTTGAAGTATGTTGCTTTAACGAGAGCACGTAAAGAACTGATATTTGTTGACATGGAAGAACAAGACTTGCTGAAAGCAAACATCGAGAAGTGTTAAATAAGTGTTAAAAATCTGAATTGGTTTGGCTAATTCAGATTTTTTTCGTACCTTTGCATCACGAAACAAGTTAAACAATTAAATTCATAACAATTATGGCAACAAAGAAAATTGAGAAAGTTCAGAATCGTCCTCTCTACGAGATTGCACGTGACATCCGCAAGGACTGGGGTTCAAAGGTATATTTCGGTGCAAAGCCTTACCTCGATGCTATGGCATCACTTGACTCCATCAACGACAACTATGGTTGGGATTCTGCCGACAGCATTGTGCGCTATTTCCTTGCCAACGCATCCACTTGGAGAGGTGAGACCGCCAAAACAATCAAGAAAGAACTGAAAGCAATGGTAGGGCTGAAATAAGCCTACCTTGCTCCTTGGAATAGGTTACATATTACTTTATTTAATTGAACGTTGTTGTGCTGACTGCTTGGGAAAGTGGTCAGCATATTTTTTTAATTTTTCCATAAGAAAACATATTATTGCTAACCCATTTTATTTCTTCATTGGTTAATTCTTTCCTATGATGTTTTTCTTCGACACCATCATAAAAAACTTCTTGGGAAACTTTATTTTTATCATTCAAATAAAAACGTATGTTTTTGCCCTTATTACCACATACACAATGATAAATAATTATTGGATAAAAATCATTAGAATCCAATTCAAATAAAATCTCTCTAATCTCCTTTTTTAATTCTTTCATTTTTATTATTTTTGGTAATAATGCAAATATACGAAATCAAACACACTTTTTCCAAATTTTTTTAGTTTTTTTAAGAAAATATTTTTTATTATAAATTGAAAATAATTTCATTTTTATTTGGTTAGTTCAGATTTTTTTCGTACCTTTGCACCAACAAAAGGAATTAAGATATGATAGACATTAGAGAAACATTTGAGCAAAATCGTACTGAAGCCTTGGAACTGATTACCAAAAATGGGAAAAAGGACATCAGTGGGCAGTTTATGTTGAAACTTAAAACACCCATCCGTGTGTGCTACAATGTTGTTGAAGAATGTGACATCACTGCGGTAAGGTGCTTTAGCAAAGATGACGCTTTAGAAGTCATGTGCGAAAACACAACCGATGATGATGATGGTTGGGAACTTGAATCAATACTATGCTATGCAGAAAACAATGAAGTTTATTTGGAGATTGAAAGAACTTGCAAGTGAACTCTTCGGACTTAAATAAGTACATCTATACCCCTATCTGAATAAGGTAGGGGCATTTGTATTTTAATCTATAATAATACAAAAAAATGACTCACGTTTCACAACGTAAGCCATTTACAGATTCTTGATTAAAATAGACAAGGTGGTTGGATTCGAACCAACGTAAGTAAGTTACCCCGTTCAGAAAACGCTTACCAGACACCACGTCCATAGTGGTCGCATGAAACCAGACTCTGCTACACCTTGAAAAATGTGGAATAGTATCATCACCACTGAATAGGTTACTTTCAAACCCTTGTAGGCATTATTCTCTGTGCTGCCATTCTACTATTAAAATACTCTTCTTGCACTTTAGAGAGAGGTAGGATTATAGGGTGTGCTTACTGGTCACTTCAGCAGCCCTATTACTTTTATTGCACCTACTGACTATATTTTTCCCCTAAATTACCAATTCAACTTACGCATAATTATTTTCCTTTATTTAATTATTAGACTTATTTAAGTACGTCTCCCATCCTTGGTTGACGATGCAAATGTACGAAATTATTTTGAATTAACCAAACCAATCAGCAATTATTTTTGTTAAAAAGTGTTTAACATTTGTACTTAATCAAGTACACCATAGGGCAAAGAAAAAGGGGTCTTTCGACCCCTTTTCTTACTCAATGCTTCCCCAAATTTCCTCAATCTGCGGTGTCTGTCCGACTGCGATGATGTTGGAGAACTTGTAGTTGCGAACCATCAGAATATCCTCGTCTGCGATGCCACTCTCTGTCTGTTTCACAGACTTGTTGGGGGCTTTGTAGAGGTGTTCTGTGATGAAGTTCAGTTCGTCAGCCGTAGCGAAGTGGTCAGCCACAATGTAGAATGTCTCGAACTTGGTGCGGTCATTCTCCTTGAACGTTACGCACATCTGCAAAGACCCATCCTTTTCGGCTCTCTTGATGATGTTGGGAACTACCCACTCGTAGCCGTTCATGCTACTAGACTTGAAATCAGTTGCATCACCTTGCTTGGCTAACTGACGATTGATTGCCTTGGCGTAGTCGTAAGCCCTTGCGTTTGTCACCTTGGTTACTTTCACGATGTTGGGCATTTCGTTTCCGAAATCTGCTGCCCACTCTGCTGCCGTAGCCTTGGGAGCACGAAACTTGGGGGTTGAACGAGCGATGAAGCCGTAGCCAAACTTGCATGATGCGAAATCCTTACAAGCAGCGATGGTGTCAAAAACGTTCACGACTGCGGTTAACAACTCACTTACAGAAAAATTACTCTTCTTCATTTTACTAAAGATTTAATTGTTATGTGGCAATATTGCCGATTGTTTCAATATCTCAAAAAACGCTTTGTCTGATTGACGATGCAAAGGTACGAAATAAATTTGAACTAACCAAATTTTAGGCGATTTTTTAAGGCTTTTTTGCAATTCCAGAACTCATTTAACATTCGTTTACAAAAAAATCACGTTTTCTGCACATTTTTCCATTTTTGCGCATCATGTTTCAGCCTACAATAAAATGATATAGGAATAACACACATATACGCACGTATGTGGGCAAAGAAATACGAATGAAGCCAAATAAAGCCATTTGCAAGCGTTTTAAAAGCGTTTCACCTATATGGCTGATAACTTTTATATCTGACTGCCTAAAAACGTCTCAGAGAGCCTTAAAATAGGGTGTTTCATTTTCCTTGTATCAAATATGATGTTGAAATGAATAAAATATGAATAATTGCATAAAACTCGCATCATTATGCAGATTTCCTTAAAAAACGTTAACAAAACGCATTTTTTTCGCTAAAAATTTGTGTAATTCAGAAAAAAGTTCTAACTTTGCACTCGCAAACAAGAAACAACAAGTTTAACAATTAAAAGTAATAATATGAAGACAATAAATTTCAAGGAGAATCAGAATGTTGTGCGCAACGAGGGTTTGAACATCTACTTGTCCGAAATGAACCGCAACAAGACGCTTTCAGATAGCGAGGTGCGTGACCTTATTACCAAGGCACAGAACGGCTCACAGAGAGCACGTAACAAGGTGATAGAGGCAAATTTGCGTATCGTTTGGAGTATCGCTGCATCGTATCAAGGTATGGACGTTTTTGAGGATATTTTGCAGAACGGCAATTATGGCTTGTGTATAGCGGTTGACACCTTTGATGTTTCACGTGGAACAATGTTCAGCACATGGGCATTGGAGCAAGTGAGAAAGTATATCGGTATCGGTCTGACTGACGAGAGCAGAGTAGTTCGCCAAGGCGCACACATGGTCAAAGCGAAAGCCGCCTATCACGCTGCAAGCATGGACGCACCCCTTGCATCCGACGAGGATGGAGAAAAAACTTTACTCGACACCTTTGCAAGCAGCAGCAGAGCCGACAATCTCACTGACGAGAACGATATGGTTGTCAAAATAAATTACCTTATGCGAGGTCTTGACGAGCGTGAAAAAGCCATTATTTGCGGTTTGTTTGGTATCGGTTGCAACGAGGTGAGCGAGTACACATTGTCAAGAAAATTCAAACTCACAGAAGAGCGCATCCGACAACTGAAGTGGGAAACGTTAAAAAAGATGAAAGAAATGGCATAGAAAAATCTTTACAAAAGGTGGGGAGAAATCTTCACCTTTTTTTACATTTTGTTACATGAAAAATCTTTACTCATGTTTTACGTGAAACATTATGGGGAATATGGTGTGGGGATGCACCCCCACCTATGTAACCCCCACCCCCAAGGGGAGTTTTTAACACTCTTTAAGGCTGGACAGTTTGCTAAATAAATTCCTGGAAAAAAAATTCGTTTTCTCCAAGGTCCACCCCCTCTTTTTTTTCATTATGCGTTATCAAAAAAAATTCTGGAAAAAATTTTAGAATTAATGCTAACGGATGAAATGACTACCTATAATATTTTTGGTAGATTAGTTTTCTCCAGTAGTTTTTGTATTCTTTAATTTCTTCTTGTGTTGGGTCTCTGGCGTATCTAATGAAAATTGCGTATGACTCGCAATTTTTATCTGCCATATATGGTATAAATGGGTTAAGTTTTGCTGCATATTTGCCATATATTTTCCACCCTAGAAGTTCTGAACTCTCACCACTCATAAATGCGGAATGCCTAATCCAACAATCTTCTATTTTTGTGAGCAGTTTCATTGAAGAGTGTTTGTCTCTGCATTTTTCATCGTAGTCTGATGTAATGATGAATTTTCCTATTCGTTGTTTGAGTTCTTCTATTGTTTTGATGTATTTCATTTTATTTTGTTATTCTGAACTTGCTCCAATATTGATGTAATTGTTTAATTTCATCATTTGTTGCTAGTCTAAAAGATTGTTGCGCATTGCAATAGAACTTATTTTCTCCTTCTTTTTTTTTCATTGTTGGTCTATGAAATGCACGAAAACTTGGATAAATGCCGCACAGATAGAGACCATAAATTTTGGTATTAAACAGTTTACCTCTTGGTGAGCGTTCTATTTTCTTAGGTACAACAATCCATAGTTCCTTACTAGATTGTGGATTGTCTTGTATGTATGAGCATATTATATACTTATTTATACATTGTTCAAGGTCTTCGACCGTATCGTACCATTTATCATATTGTAATTTTTCCATATTATTTATTCTCCGTGTCTTATGTAGAGATATTTTGGGTATCTTCCTAGTACGAACAGTGTTACTGGGCAAATCCACATCCTCACTTCATGTCCATCATTTGCGTCAATGTGTGTATAGTTTCTTCCCCAGATGAGTTTATCTTTCCATGATGTCCATTCTTTTGGGAGTGGTTCTGCTATGAATTCATCGCATAGGTTTGTGTAATGGCTTCTTGGTTTTTCTGATGCTGTGATGTTTATTGTGAGTTCATTTTTTCCTCTTGCATAGTATTCGCAGAGTGTATCTGCTCCAGCGACCATTTCGAGGTTAGCATGGTCGAATCCCCAATGTTTGAAATCATAGTACCATCTTTTTATTGGTGGGTTATTTTCTGCCACAAAGTGTAGTGTATATTTTTTCTTCCTAATTAATACATTTTTAATTAGGACAAGAATTGTATATATTTTTTTCAGTATTTGTTTCATAGTTTATGGGAATTTATAGAATATTCTTTCTCTAGGATAGAATGTTTTTGTTATTATCATTTTTTTTCCGATTTTTGTTTGAAACTCATCCACTTGATTACAAGAAAACAGTTCAGAAACGTCTTCATTTCGTATTATATTAAGTGTTACGTTATTTCTTTTTTCTTGTTTTTTTGTTTTTATAATTACTTGGTCTGGGCTATGTTCAGCTTTTACTAATATTCCTTCATATAGTATTTTATTTTGTGGGTATTTGTATATGGCTGAATCCATTGATGTGTCAAAAAACTTAAAAGATTTATTGACGGTAGCCTTTGGAGTATATTTTTTAACGAAAATATTTGTATCGTTTTGTTTTACGATAATATTATCTTTATCAATTAAAGTTATTTGTGTAATAAATGCTGCAACAAATATACTAGCTGCTATCATAAGAATTGCTAATAATGTTTTTAAATTATCCATTTTACGTTAACTTATATTATTGTTGTTTTTTGTCAATTTTTCTGCTACAATTTTAGTGCCTTCCATTTTAAGATACCATTTTCTATCCAATTCAGCCCAAAATCCATGTCCTTCTTCGGTATAAACCCAAGTGAATGACCTATCAATCAGATAGCATATCATATCGTTTTTAAAACATGTTTTGAGAGGATAAATTGTAAGGACGTTGATATAATTTTCCAAATTTTTAAATTCTTCTTTTTTTTGTCGTTTTATTGCTTTTATGTATTTTTTATATGCATTTTCTTTTTTCAAAAAAAATAAGAATTCCCTAATGGCTTCTCTATATGTAAGTTCTCGTGTCATTTGTTATTTTGTTCTAATTTCTTTTTATACTCATATAGATTAATGATACCATCAATGAGATTGGAGTTTGAGTTTTCCAATGTTGCATCATTGATGATAGACTCCCTAGCTTCTTTCAGAGTCCACGTGTTTTTGCCTAGTTGTGGGGCCATCATGAAAACATAATCTTCTCCATGTGTTTCTATTTCTTTGTTGATTGCATCTAGTGCAATTTTTTTAGCTTCTTCTCTATCCATTTTTAAATACTATTTTGTCGTTAGCAAATATATGAAAAAAAATAGAGATAACCAAATGTTTTAGGTTAATTTAACTATTTACTTTTATATGGAAAAAATATTATGATGGAAATTGTTGATAGAAAAAAAATATACATTAATCCCAAGCAGTATGGTATGTTGAAGGAATCTGAATGGAATTTTCATGTTGGAAAGGAGCATAATGGCAAGCCTTACTATAGCGATAGTAAATATCAGATGGCTGGTCGTGAAACTGGTCATTTTGGTAGTGGCACATATTTCTCAACTTATAGGAATATGAAAGACATTGACAATTATGGTGAATTTAACAGAAATCAGAATCCTAATTTCATTGAGATAAAAGACCATTTATATCGTGTTGATTTTGACCTTTATAAGAATTTGTATAGGGTTAGGAGTAAAAAGCAAGGTGACGTATTATATACGATGATGGCAGATTTGAACCATATGTATTATAAAATCACCAATATGGGCACATTTAACCCAAAAACTGCTAGTTATGACAACAGTGTTCTTTATCAAAGGATTAAATCTAACGCTGATGGGTTAGGGTTAAGATGCCCTTCTTATTATGAGTTAATTAGGATGGCTCAAAGGCATGAGGGGAGCCAGAGTTTTTCAACATTGTTTATGGAGTATAACGGTTATAATGGGGTTAATGTTAGTGGTATTGATGGCTATGACAATACAAAGCACGGCTCTGTTATCTATGACTTGTCAAAAGTTAACGGTGATATGGAAGAGGTGAGTCCTAGAAATCTTTTTAGTGGGTTTAAGAATTCATCATACAATGATACAGTTGTACAAGGTTTTTCTGATGATGCAAACATTGAGGCTTTGAAAGGAGAATATATTGGATGGATTTACGAGTTGAACAAAATGCCGTTAAGTAAGGCAATGAGAGTGTTGAAAAACTATACGGAGAGTGGCAATTTATTGGATTATTTCAATATTGAGAAACTGAATCCAGAGTTAATAAAAAGATATTTAAGGCTTATTTTTGCGAAAAATCCAAAAAGTTATTGGGGTGATTCGCTTATTGATGATAATATAGTAAACGGCAGAAATTCTAGATATTTTGCCAAGTTAATTGATAGTTATAATGCATATTACTGGGTTAATTACATTAGTAAATCTAACAGCAGTAGTGTGTTAATTGCTTTATTGGAGAATTTTTCTAGGGAGTTGGATTGGGATTTAACAACTGAAGAGGAAAACGTCAAGAAAGAGGAATATCTTAACAAACTTATGAGTTATATGCAGCGTGATTTAACTCCTTGGGAAAAAGAGTTTATCAATGAATACTATTATTACAAAGAAGATTAAATTGTTAGAAGTGTTTTACATTTTTCCATAAGGTACGAATACAGTTTTGGTGTTCGTACCTTATTTAATTGCGATATTTTTGAATTAAAAATTCCTCCTATTGGAAATATTATTTTTTCGTATTTCTTACAATTCTGATATATATTTTCAAAATCGTCATCAATTACTTTTTTAAATTCTTCAAAATCTTCATCATTCCAACGTCCAGTTATTCCTTTATGCTGTGCATTGTACCAATGTTGTGTTGTTATTGGATATGCATTATCTAATCCTCTTATAAGTGCGGTTGTCATTGATGGATAATGTTTGCCTTCGCCATATTTCTGTGAATACCATGAGGAATTGGGGATAACAGATTTTCCGCTATCCCTATCAGTATTATCGGTGAAGATATACATTAGGTTCTTGTTTTCCTTAACTAGTTTTCTTGTATACGGTTCAATGCTTCTTTCTACTATCATATCATTTTAATTAACGTGAAATTTTTTGCAGATATATTGTTTCCATTCTAGATAGGCATTATATAATGTTTCGTTATTCCAATATTGTGTATCTATTATATGGCTATTTGCACGTATGTTGCCAATCAATCCAATATAACACCTCGCAATTTCATTATTTGTGTTTGCATATTCTAATTTTTTGAATATATTTTTTACCTCATTCATATTATATTCATGGTTATAAATGGTATAAGTATATGTGGCAACTATCTTTTTTTTCTTTAAAAACCGTAATAGTTCCTTTTTAGCTTGTAATACATTTTTGTGCTCCATATATTTTTTAATGCAAATATATCTTTTATTTAGTGTAAATACAAATATTTTAAGCATTTTTAATATTTATATAATATGAGTATAATAAGAAACATAAAAGAGTCAATTGATGACAAATCATCAATGAGTGTCAATAGTATAACATTATTGGCATCTGCATTAATTGGTGTTATTGTTGGTTTGGTTATGTGTTTCGTGCTGATATATGATGTCACTTATGATGGTAAAATAGATACTGATATGGGTGACATGGCAATGTTATTAATGGCAAGTGGGGCATACATTCTAGGAAGTGGTGTGCCAAAGGCTTATGTTGATTCGAGGATGAAAACTCGTTCTTGGGTTGAAAACGAGAAGATGCAGATTGAGGCTGAAGAGGACATTGAGGACTATAAGGCTGAAAGAAGAAGGAGAAGAAAGAAAAAAGACCAGATAGTTGATATGGAAGGCGATGGTTCTTTGGATGATAATTTAGAAAATGAATAAATATAATTTAAGTTATGGATAAAACAGTATTGGCTTTTGTTGAAAAACTTGAGATATTTAAGACTAAAATCAAAGCATTACACTGGGACGCTAACTCTCTATCCCAGCATGAATTGTGTGATGATATAGCTGAAAGGATTGCAGATTTTCAAGACCAAGTATCTGAAGTCGAACAATCAATAAGTGGCAAGTTACCAAAAGAAATGTTCAAGCCAACGAATCAAGAATTTGGAGAAGTTGGCACGTTAAAGGAATTTGTGGAATCTGTAATTGATTGCACCAATGATTTTTATAAAAAACTTGGAGAAAAGGGTGATAAATATATTGGCATGAGAAGTGACTGCGAAAGTTTTTTAAGTGACATGCAGCGAAAGTTATATCTTGTTAATTTTACTCTGAAAGAGGAATTGAAAATGAGGTTAAGAGACAAGATTAATGAATCTAGACCTAAGAATTTATCAAACACTGTTGATGTTGAGAAATTTATTGGCAGAAGACCTAAATCAATCAAAGCTAGAATTAACCAGATATATAGAATTGTTAAGAAATACGGTATTGATTCTAGAAAATATAGTGATGAGAATTGGCAAGCAATTGAAGACTATTATAGAGCAATTACATCTTTAGGGTGCGAGGTTGAAATGAAGCCTTGCGCTAGTTTAAACAATGCTGACAGCATAGAATCTGATGGCGGTTATACTGATTATGACGAATACGACCACATGCCACGTTCAAAGCAGTATGCGATAAAAATTATGTTTGATGATGGTATGGCTATTAGCGGATACATTAAATGTATGGCAGCTGGCACTGTCTCTGACCCATTTTCAAGCTATGATACTTGTATGGTTTTATGGCCTAAACAGAATAATGTATTAGAAAGCAAAAACATGAACAAACAAATGAGTTTGACAGAAGCAGAACTTAAACAAGTAGTTAAAGAGGCTGCGATGAAGATATTATCTGAAACCCCATTAAATTATGATATTGATAATTTCAGTGGAAGATGGAACAAAAGTGAACCTAGTGATGAAGAATTGGCATTAGCTGATTCTGCGGCAAATGGCGATTATTTAGACAATCCATTTAATCCACCAAACAGTTGGGACGATGATGAATGGATGGATGGGGATAAAGACATGGAGAATGATTATTCTTGGGGTTTGTATCATAGAATGAATAATGTTGGAAAATCTCCAGTTGACCGTCAGCATGATATAATGGATGCTGCTCAGAATCGAAGAGACCATGCAGCTTATTGGACTGACAGAGATAACGAGAGGGGAAATCGTTTAATGAACAAATGGGTTGATGGCAAAAGAGATTTGGATGATTTGGAAGATGCTGATTTTTCATACGACCCATATAAGTTTAATGAATCTAAAATTCTAAAACTTTCTGAAAGCGAACTTAAACAAGCGGTTAAAGAGGCTGCAATCAGTTTGATACAAGAGTATACTCAAAAACAAGCCAGCACTAAAGGTTTCATAAAATCTACTTATGGGCATAGAAGTCAGCCAATACGTAAACAGAAACCAGCAAAAGGCAGTTTTGGAGAAAGGGAGAAAAAACTTTTGAAACAAATGGGAAAAGAGGTTGATGAGTCGATTGATATTGACCCTAAAAACAAAGGAAAGTTTACTGCAACCAAAAAAGCGACGGGTAAATCAACCGAAGAGCTTACACATTCTAAAAATCCACTAACAAGGAAAAGGGCCATATTTGCTCAAAATGCAAAGAAGTGGTCAAAAAATTAAAAAAATAAGAGTTGAGATTGTTTCTCAACTCTTTCTTTTTGTCATTTCTGTTATATTTACTTTTGTCTTTATAGACACGGTTCATTGAAACAAACTGACCGCCACCGTTTCTTTCAAACTGGTCATTTCTACTAAGCATTCTCAGAATTTTATATTGTTCTGTGCTCTTTGTTGGCTTTGACATCTTCATTTTTGTGTACTTTTATAAAGGTTAAGTTACATTTAATTTTATTCCTTATATCTTTTTTCAATTCTCGATAGAATTTTTCTTGTTTTTCATTAAGACCATGTGCATTTTTTAATTCTTCCATCATTGCAAGCGCATATTCACCTTCAATGATGATAGGTTCATCGTCATCAATTCCTAGCATAATTATTCCGTTTTATCAATGTGAGAATTTTGTATTTCCTTATCTATCTCTCTTAGAACGCCATCATCGTCAAGAATAAAAGCTTTTCTACAATCTAAACAAGCCCAGTTATCTGTTATAATTGGCTTTTCGTTTTGCTGTGTATGCCCAAATATTTGATAATCATATCCTTCAACAATAGCGTCAGTATTGGAGATTATATCATTCTCATCTGATGTATTCATATCTATTTTCTCTCTAACGTCTGACCATACGATGCTACCACTTTTTTCTCCAAACCAAGACCTATAACTAGAAACATCTGTTAATATTCTAATTCCAAGTGGGATTTCCAACAAATGATTTATGCTTGCGACTGTTATATCACCTATGACATTTTCATTCCTTTTAATCCACGAATTCATAAGCCCAGAGTGAGAAAACAAGAATTTCTTTCCATTGATGTCTTCTTCATGCGCAAGTTTAAATAGGCTTCTGTGCGTTTTGAAGTCATTTGCAATATGCCAAGCATTGCTTGAGTCATATCTTGACCTAGTATGAAATTCTTTTGAGAAATATTGCATATCATGGTTTCCTAGCAATAGAACAACTTTATCTTTATTGTTTATTTTATAAGCAATTATTTCTTCAAAGTTGTTTATTGCCTCTTTCCTTGTTATGCCCTCATATTCGTATGGGTCTAGGTAATCGCCTAAGAATATAATTTTTGCTACTTTATTTTCAAATTCTGAAACCGCATTCTTCCAAAATGACCTCCCATGAACATCTGGTATTACCAATATATTTTTCATCGTTTTCCTTCTTATCTACTAAAATTATTGAATCAGTTATTTTATTTTCTTGGCAATAAAGATACCAAAATTCTTTTAAGTACATAATCCTAGCATAAGATATACAGTATGGTATAAAAACGCCTTTATCATTATATGCGAAAGGGAACAGAAGAAAGGTATCTTCAAACCAGTTGTATACACATTTTCCACGAAAACATCTGTGACTATTGTCAGAATATGATTGGTAATGGACGATTCTTTTCAAAAAATATTTTTTATAATATTGTGAGAAACTTCCATATTTTTGATTCAAATAGTAGTGAAAAGTTCCAATAAATTTAAATTCTCTCAAGAACTTCATAAACACTTCAAAAGCTTCAAGTGGAGCTATATCATAGTTTCCAATCATTCTGCGGTAATGCATGTCATAATGTACAAAACGTGAGTCAATACTTGCCATTTTTAATTTATTAAAATTGACATATCATAACCTTTATCACACAAATAGAGCCAGAAGAGTTCTTTGTATAGTTTTATTTTTGATATGTTATAGTCTTTTCCATTATCATATATTTCCACCCATCTGAAAAAAACAACATCAATTGTCTCTTTATACAATTTATTATAATGTAGTAATTCATAATAAAATTCTCTTAAAATGGAACGTTTACAGTTTCTATCTTTGCGTGTTTTCATCAAATAAACTGGATTTCCCCAAAAATAATAGAATTTATCAATTTGTGGAAACTCTTTATCTATGTTTTTAGCAAAAAAATACCTATAACTTCCATATATGTTCATCATTTTAAGGAATTTTACAAACTCTAGGCATATGGTTTGTCTTCTAACTCTTTTTGCGTGAATTTTTTTCATTTACTATACTTACTTTTCAATAGTTGCTTGCCTATTTTCTCTTCTACTTCATGCCAAGAAATTGGAGTATAATCATTGTTATCGACCCCTACATCATACTGTGTCGGGAATAGATATTTTAATCTAACTAGGTCTTCTCCTTTTTTTCCAGGACCAGAGTGTACGTGACCAAAAAGTTGATATACTAAACCTTTGGGGTCACGGTATGTTCCACCATAACAAAGAAAAGGTACATGATTAAGGTAGATTTTTCTACCTTCAATTTCTATTAATAGTTGCTGGGTTGTGAACTCAAACAGTTCATTATATTGCGCTTCCGACTGACAACCATTTTTAAAATCATGATTTCCTTTAATCAGTATGATTTTACCGTTCAATTGCTCTCTTATTTTTTTATATTCTTGATACCCACCCCATCCAAAATCTCCAAGGTGAAATACTAACCCATCAGTAGGAACTTTATTATTCCAATTTTCGATTAGTGCTCTATCCATTTCCTCTGCGTCTTTGAAAGGACGGTCACAAAATTTAATTATGTTTGAATGTCCGAAATGAGTACCTAGGTGTCGGAGGTGAAAAACACCTCCGACCCATCATTATATTTAAAGTCTACCTTTTTTGACATAATTTTTATTATTATTTATTTTTATAGATATATTTTTAAATCTTCAATTATAAGTGGATGGTCTACCATTTCAACGCTCCCATCAATATATTTTATAAATACGCTTTTATCTTCATTCATAGTAATTGAATCTACGCTGTTTTTCTCAATGTCTTTTGGACAGTAATCAAATAATGACGGAGATAACATCAATACGCTCAAAACAGATAAAGAAGCTATGTCTTCATTAAGTCCATTTTCCAATATTTTATTAAATTCCTCATCCCTAATTGCGCAAGAGCGTGTATAGTTATCCATGAATATTTCCCATTTGAAAAGCAATTCATTCAATGTTGAATTGTTAACAATGACCTTGTTCATACAATCTTTCCAAGTGATTGACGTTTCTGACTCGTGATTAGATACATTATCTAAAGTTGTTCGTGTTACGAACCAGCAATCCCCACCTAGTTCTTCAATCATTCGTTTTTCATTTGGGAACCTGACATCATCTATGACATAATTAACATCATTTTTAATCATTTCTCTGATTCTATTGACATGCCAATCAGAATTATATTTGCGTATATAATCAGTTCCTATGAATTGTAGCATATCTCTCACGGTGTGCAGATATTTTCCATCGCATATCTCAGTTGTTGTTTCAATTGGTATGTTTGTTTCTTCAGATAAAATTTCACAAACGTCTTTACCAATTGTAATTTCTATTGGTATGTTTTCATTTTTTGCTCGATTTAATTCATCAATTGAAATATCTAGTATATCAGCACAAAGTTGTTTTAGTGGAAGAGCAAAAGATAAACGTTGATACCCATATTTCTCGCACACTTCAGATAAAACAGTTTTTCCACTCCTACATCTTCCAGCGAAACCAATTATCATATTATCTATCTTTTAACGCCTCATTTATTATATTTGTTAACTCATTTAATGGAATGTTACCCATTACTTTGTATATAAGTTCATCGTTTTCATCTAATAGAATCGTTGTTGGTACTGACCTAATCTGATATTTTTCTGCTAGTACATCACCATTTTCATCATTTTCAATATCAATTTCTTTAAATTCAATATCTTTAAACTCATCCATATCTTTAACTTTATGGAATGTTGGCGCATATGCCCTACAAGGACCACACCAAGTGGTGCTCATTTTGATTATTTTTTTTACTTTGTTTGTGTTCATGATTTATTTTTTAGATTTTTTAGTTTTTAGTAATTCAGAAAAAGAGTTTATCTTTCTTCTTCCTACCGAATTCATATTAATTGTTGCACTAGTAAATATGTTTTTATCTATTTTTTTCGCATTACTAACTATCGCTCTAGCGTTTGTTTCATTAATAATAATCCTAGTTGATTTATTCAAAACTTTATTCACTTGTATTTCGATTCTATTAAGCACCGCAATACTGTTTGGGTTTGATGTATTAAATTTTTCAAAATCTTTCTCATCTATGAAACCAAGTGTTTTTTTTGCTCTAGTATATGCAACATACATTAGATTGTACTCTTGCTTAATTTCCCAGTCTTTTTTCGCAGATTTGCTAGGCATTAAAGACTCACAAGCTATGTATACGTTCTCTGCTTCAAGACCTTTTGCCTTATGGATTGTTGACAATGAAATTCCACTTTTTTTATCTCTCTTGGGAAATATTTCATCAATCTTGGCTATAATTTCCTCTGACGTGTTAATCCCTTCAGATAAAATTTCAAGCGCATTTATCATATCTAGTTTGTTTTGTATTTGTGGAGAATTAATTGCTGTTTCAGCATCAATGCCAAATTTCTCCATTAATTTATTTCTAGATGTGAATAAATCGTCATAAAGTCTAACAAACACGCCATCTTTTTGGCAATCGGCATTTAGTTCATCTTGTTTTGTGTTTTTGACAAGTAATTTAAGATTCGAACCGATTTCTTTGCCTCTAATGAAACACTTTTTCCCTAATTTCAAAAATTCATTATATATCTGGACTAATGGTGCATTATTCCTGCACAATATCATGTCACCATCTTGGACATCTTCTAGAGACACATTTCGTAAAATCTGACCATCAATTGCGCCATCTGCTGCCTCAATATTTTTAACTATTTTGTGTGCAAAATCCACAATTTTTTTACCACAGCGATATGAGATACTAAGTGGCAAACAAGTCGTATTGGGCATTGATTTAAGTATCTTGAACGAGTCTGAATCTGCTCCAGCAAATGAATAAAGGCACTGTTTTTCATCACCAACTGACATCATTCTAGTTCCCATTTTAAAACATTTTAGAACCAATTCTCTTTCGGCTTTGTTCATGTCTTGAACCTCATCAATCATTATAAAGTCATATAAGAGTCCTAGAGGCTTTAAAAACAATGCATTGGGCAACCATACCATGTCGGTATAATCAATCGTTTCTAGGGCATTTTTGCCCCATTCCATGACATTTATTGCAATCTCTTTCTCATCTGCAATTGTATCAATATTATATCTATCTTCTATAAAATCTAAATCTTTAACTGTTTGACACAAATAGAATCTACCAAAATCAACATATTTTTTAATGTTTTCGATATACCTAAAGTATTTACCACCTTTCAAAGTATAAGTATTCAAAGAAGACAGTTCTTTCAGATTGTTTTTTATGTATGAATCATATTTAAATGGTTCAGGAATTGCACTAACTTGTGGCAAATTTCTTTTGATAAATTGTAATCCCAATCCATGCAATGTTTTTATGTCTATGTTATCTTTACCATTAGTTTTTTTCTTTAACTCGTTTACAATATCAGTGTTAAACGCAGTCAATAAAATTTTATCATTTGATGGTATAAAATCTAAGCATTTAATTAATGTTGTAGATTTTCCACTACCAGCACAAGCTTCTACAACCAAGTGACCTTGCTCATGTTCTATGAATGAGAAAATTTTTTTTTGGTATTCTGACCAAATATACTGTTTATTCTCTGTTTTCTTTTTTCTTGGCATTTTAACATTTTTTTGCAAATATATGTAAAAAATGTTAAAAAACAAAAAAATAGGGGTAGTATTTTTACACCACCCCTATTAATTATATAGATTTTAATTTACTCAGTGTCCTCACCGAGAATTTTTTTAACCCAATCACGCAAATGTGGATTGTTTTTAAAAGTGGTCTTCATACGACCAATGAATTCATTCACCTTTGGGTCATTTTCAAGAGCCTTCATTCTCTTGAACTCAGCCATTCTCTTGTTCTTCTCGTCAAGGAATTTAACCAAATCGTTTTTACTTGCAGTGGCAAGATTAATCTCAGAATCCCAAAGTCTTTCTCTGATGATTTTTACAAGTTCATCAGTTCCCATCGAAGCAAATGGAGACGATGGGGTCTCGTGACGAGGTGCTTCCTCTTGTCTTGGCTGACGAGGTGCAAAACGACCATGTTCATCACGTGGCTGTCTTACCTCATGGTTAGGCTCTTCAACATTCCGATTCGGTTTGTTAAACCTTCTCTCAAATACCTCACGAAGACTTTCTGGCATCGGTGGAATAAAATCGTTTTCTCGCTCTTCCCCAATTGGACGAGTAAAATTAGGTCTTGTGAACTGAGGATGATTCATCTGAGGTCTTGGACGCTCAAAGATGTTTGGACGTGGCAATGGACGCTCAAATTCCTCCTCGCTAGGAAGATTCTCGTAATTACCAATTGGTGTTTCGTCAATAGGTTTAATCTCTAAAGCGTTTCCAGTTGCAATAAGCAGTTTGGCGAATGTTGAGAGTGAAATCTCTCCATTACCCTCAAGAATTTGATTCAGCTCTCCGTCAGAAATTGCTAGGACGTAAGCAAGTTCTCTCTCGCTGGCATCAACCTCTCTCATAAAAGAGATAACCTTGTTTCTAATGTCATTTTTAGCCATGCGAGTCCACTCGCTTGCTAATCTTTGTAACTGTTCTCTATTCATTTTCTAAAATTTAAAATAATTTTCAATGCAAAGATATAAAAAAAATGTTATAAAACCAAATATTTTAACGTTTTTTAGCATTAACTAGTCTCATCATATTTATTAAAGCAACCCATACGCTTTTTTTCTAATATCAATTAACAAGTTATTTACCAAATCAACATCAATGCTTTCTCTAATCGTAGAGTTTTTGATGGCTTCATCGAGTTTTAGTTTGTCTTCGTCAACAATAGCCATAAGTTCGTCATACTCATACTTATGGTTGCGAATGTTCATCAAAAACTCTTTATCCCAAGTTCTTTCAAGATTAATTCCTTTACCTTCAGCGATTTCTTGACCCATATGCATAAGTCTTACACAATGCATCATGTTTTTGGAATCATAGTTTTTGTCTAGATTCGATTCGTAGCGTTTTGGATTACGGAATTTTTCCCAGTCTTTATATTCTTTATATTTTTTGCAATGGTCTTTGAAACCACTCTCGTTATATACCATCCAACAGATAGGCGTTTCTCCCTTTGACACAGAAGACCCTCTCATGTCCGTTGAATTATCAAGGCACATTCCACGATAATGGATTACCTCTTGGTTTTTATCATACCACTCTTTAAGTTCTTTTTTTGTATTGATGCCATAAAAGTTTTTGATGAACTTGGCGAATTTCTGCGTCTCTTCATCCACACGTCCATAACCAAACCATCCAAAAAACAGCAAACCAAAAGGATTTGCGCCAAAAGCGGCCAACTCCAAGTCCTCATATTTGATTAAATTATGGTGGATATGAGCACCCCAATCATAATATACACCATATGTATCATGCATATTCGGAATATGCACTAGACCACAGAAATTTTTATCCAAACCTCTATTATTCAGCCAATTAGATATTTTAGTGCTTCCTTGGTTATAGAAGGTATACGCAAAATCAAAAGGAGTGAGTCTTTGCGTTACTGGGTTAACAATTTTTTTATTCAATCCTCTTGCTTTATGGATTTGTTCAATAGCGTATTGAACGAATGGCTTAAAACATTTTTTAGTGATGAATTGGTCTCTATTCTCAAACAGAGGCATAATAAGTTCACTAGGTGGTGTTATGATTTTATTCTCTGGAACAAACAATGCCTCTAAAACCGTTGGGTTGGATTTGAGAATTAAGTTAGCAAAATTGCCTATTTCATACCACGTGGTATCGTGACGTTCATCAGAAATTTGGTCTTGATAATCCGCACCTAACCCCATGAACGCCTCTTTAGTTGCAATATAAAGTCCGCTTGTATCTACGTCCGAATCTTCATTATTTAGTCCATATAAATGTGAACCCCTGACATATTCGTAAAGTAGTCTTTTATCGTCAGTAATTGTTTGGAAAGTATCTTTCATATTTATTTTATTTGTCTATTTTTAAAAATTTTTCTGTCGTTTATAATTCTACTATCATGTTCCTTTAAGAACTCCCTAGTTTCTTCATCGGAGAATTTAATTATATTTTCCCTCAAATACTCAGCATCTTCGCTTAAGGAACAATATGTAGATACTGCTTCTTCCAATGCATCTTTTTTGTTTGTATAATACCTCCAAAAATGTATGTCATCCGATGAAAACCTATTTCCATTCAGTTCTACATCTGAAAGCCAAGTTTCAATTATCTTAGTGTAGCCGTTGTTAGTATTTGTTAATAAAATTTTATAATTTTTACTAATAGCACTAGGAAATAAATGACCCAATATATGTTTAATAGGTACAATTAGACATTCATATTCCCTAATTAAACTTTTCTTATTTATTAGCCCATATACTTTATTGGTTTTTCCTTTTTTGCTATCTTCAATTATGTTCTTAATCGTTTTTTCCATATATATAGTGTTTTATCGTTTGATGCAAATATACGAAAAAAAATTGGAATAGCCAAATAACTACTCCAATTTTAATATTATTTAACCTTCTTCCTCAAAATGTATTCTAGATTCTAGGTATTCCCTACCTTCACCTCTTAGTATTGGCATTTCCTCATCAACTACCCAATCACCTTCACCATTCTTAATAATTGCAGTACCCCTCTTCTCTGGAATTGACAAGTTATTCCAATTGATACTGTATTTCTCCATCATCATATCTTGCATTTGGCTACTGTTTTTACCATGCAATTCTTTTGGTGAAAAATATGCTTGGGCTAATGAAGATACAGAGTTTCTTGTTGCGTCATTCTGTCTCCAAAGTACGCAATTTGTGACTTCTCCCTCTGGAACGTTGAACACTCTAGCATCGAACAACCCGCCATTTTTGATTCCCCTCATATATGCTTTCAGAACCCTATCAACTTGGCATGCTACATCACCAAGATTCTTTTTATCTTTTGCATTTGAAGCATGTTCTTTAATAAAATCTCCACAAATTCTAGCGAAAATTCTATTAAAATATAACGTACACATAGATGCTGCCACTGAGCACATTTTTTCAACACTATAGTCAAACCATGCGTCAGTATCAAGTGCATTATAATCAACTAACACAAGAGTAATCTCGTCAGATTGCGTGTAGCCGAATACACATCCTTGGATGTTTCTGCAAAGCTCTAATGTTGTTTCTTGCATTACACGCATAAGTCTTGCATCAAAAGGTTTCACAAAACCTCTTGTAAATGTGTGGAATGCTTTACCATCTAGCCTAATAATTACTGGTGTTCTTCTCAATAAATATGTCTTGGCTCTGTTCTCATAGTTATTTTTCATTCTATCTCCAAGACCGTCTCTTTTATTACCCATTTATTATAATGTTTTTAATTTCGTTAATACAATCAGTATATCTACGATGTTGATTTAATTCACTTGTTACTCTTTCTCCATTTTTAAAACCCACAAATTCATGATGCCATACAACAGAATAATTTGTTGAAAATGATTGTTCCCAATACTCTATTATAAAGCCTTTGTATTTATAAGTTTTTAAAACTATAGGTTTACTCCATTGATTTTTCATTTTTAATTATTTGTTTATCCGATACGAAATCTTTGGTTATATTCTCGAATTCAAATTTTCGTATAATCATATATTCCCAACTTTTTAGCTAGTTTATGCTTCCTAATACATAGTTTTTTCCACAGTTTAACGGATATAAAAAACTCCAAGGTAAAAGAGGGCTATCTAATAAAAAATACTCTAATTTTTTACTCATATTGCAAAAATATAAAAAAACGTGAAAGATTCAAAATCTTTCACGTTAAATTAGGTTAAAAATCAAAATCTTCAAAAGTCTCCCACCAATGTGTCTCTCCAATCAAGTCCAAATTCATTGGAGGTGCTTCATTCAACTTTTTACGTACTGCATTGCATCTGTGCGCTGTAACGCCTTCTGGTCTTGCAAGACCTCTTGCAACACAATCCTCACCAGCCTCTACAAAGCGGTCGAATGCTTCGTGGTCACTTTCAAACTGCCAACGCTTGTCATAGTCTTCACAGCGTGGTTCATCTACAGCAAATTCAGCCCCGAAACGAAGGTCATCGTTTGCCTCTTCTCCGCAAACACCCCATTGTGGAATTGGTGCTGGTGGCATAAAACTGTGATTCTTAAATCTTGGTGGCGTAAAGTCACGCTCACAACACTTAGGCTTGCAAGCCTCTTTTTCCTTACACTTCTCAGCCTTTTTTGGCTTTACGTTAAAAGCCTCATCAAGTGCTGAACTAATTTTCTCCACAACTGTTTCCATAGTTGGGAAAGCGATAACAAAAATTTTTGCTTCCATAATCTAAATTAAATTTGTAACGTTAATATCTTTTTCTAAGTTTGATATTGCAAATATATAAGTTTTTTCCCAAACTTCCAAATTTTACAGAATTTTTTTTTAATATTTTTTAATATTTACCTCCTTCCACCGAATCTGCCGCCATTTCTAGGTTGAGTTTTATGCATTTGTTGTCTTCCAAAGTTCCCATTACCATACCTATGATTACCTATATTTGGTCTGTGATTAAAATTTGACCTAATATGGTATGTACTTCTGTTAGGAGGTGTTACATAGTATCTATGTGGTGGTCTATGCCTATAAAAATCTCTTGGGATTGGTCTATACCTATTCATCCTAGATGGAGGTAATGGTCTATGATACCTATGAAAATAATACCTATTATTGTAATAGAATGGATAATAATAATAATCACGGTATATATAGTATAGTAAAAGACCGCTACTATTATAATAAGGAGTTCCATTTGAGATAACTATACTGATGTCAACGTTATCACCATAAACCCCATCATCTTGTGCTTGCGCTGTTGTGATACAAGATGATAATGACACACACATTACTAGCGCAATTAAAATACTAATAATCTTTTTCATAATCACTTTTTTTATAACTATTGCAAAGATATTTAATTTTTTTATGAAAAACAAGGTATTTATGTAAAAATAGGGATTTTCCAATAAAGAATAGGAAATACCCTATTAAAAAAATTAGTTACTATGAGAAAAATTATTAGATTAACAGAGTCGGATTTAAAAAATATAATAGAAAAATCAGTTAAAAGAATCATTAGAGAGGGTGCATATAGCAAATATCAAGATGACATTATGGATATTGAGCTAGATGGCAACCAAAACATAAATGACTTGGGGCTTTCTAGCGCATATTCACAAATGAATGACCCAATGATTCGCAATATAACTGGTTCAACCATGCGTGATATGATGTCTGATAGAATGGGTAACAGCGTTGATAATGATTCAGAAAATTTTGATAGTATTGATGGTTTAAACCAAAAAAACACGACAGATAGATGGCTTAATACACCAAATGCCGCTAGAAACTTCAAAGAGTTCCCAAGACAATCAAAGGCAAACAGTGGCGTAAAAAATTACGATAACTTGGCTTTTGGTAGTAAAAAAATAAATCAATATAAAATGGGGAAAAGATAGTTTTCCTCATTTTTTTATTTCCAATTGAAACTTCTTTTTGTTATATATCTTTTTTTTTAGCCTCAACAGATTTGAAACTTTGAAATAGTGTATTATATCAATTTTTTCAGCATCTTTATCGTATGATAAAATTCTAGATTCACCCCAAGTAGAATCATATATTCTTCCTTCTTTTAGGTTTACAACCAAAGGATAATGGCGTTTTAATTTTATACTCCTTTCAATATCTCTATCACGATTATCCACTAAAATCCAATCTTTCAAAATTTTCATTTTAGTGACTAATTGTGGCTTCTCATCAAATAATTCTAATTGTTTTGCTTCCATAATGCAAATGTATAAATATTACTTTGAAAATACAAATATTGAATGTTAAAAAAAAACAAAAATGGGAGCTAGTTGCTCCCATTATAATATTTCATAACTTTCTTATAGTAACCGTTAGTTCCTTTAATTGTGTAACTAGGTCCTCCATTCCAAAGTCTTATCGCTTTTTCAACACTATGTGAAGGATTATAATGTTCTTGTATCATGATAAACATTTCCTTCGATTTTTCAACGTCATACCTATCTTGCAAAGTATATCGTTTCTGAGATTTTTGGTTTTTCAACCAAATGTTGCACTGTTTCACTAGTATTGGCGTAATTTGCAAAATTCCAGCACAGTCACCATTTGCATTGTACGCTTTACTATTTCCTTTACTTTCTACTTGTATGATGGCATTCATTATTTTTGTCCAATCATACATTTTTTTTGTTTGCGCATTTACTGTCAACACAAGAATCGACATTAAGCACGTTAAAATTAATTTTTTTACTATTCTCATCATTCTAAATTTTATGTGAGGCTCAACCAATAATGGTTGATTGGGTAGCGATATGTGAGAGCGAGTTACGTTACCACATCCTCTTAGTTATTAAAAATTGTATGCTGACAGACTTCCGTACTTACTAATTTTGTTATTATACCAATCATCTAGTAATTGGCTTAGAAATCCGTCTCTTTCTTTTTTATCAGTTATTGTATTATTAAATTCTTTGTCTAATATATCTAATACATCTTGTTTCCAATAAGATTTCTCAGTTGGAAGATGATTACTCAATTTCACGAAGATTCCTACATTTTCTCCATCTTTCTCAAAAGTGGCCCTCATAAAATTGTTATCTAGATATTTTTTAACTAGTTCAATTTTATCACTGTAGGACTCTTCGATTATTGTGTTATTTATTTTTCTAAATCCATTTTCAGACAATATAATTGTTTTCATAACGAATATACATTTATTATAAATATTCGTTAATCATTTTTTTGCTTAATGGCATAATATAAAAACTTGCTTCTGGTATTGTGAAGATTTCTACAAACCCTAGTCTTTTCCAATAGGATTTCGACCTCAAAGATTCTTCAATACCAATCCAGATGAAATCATAGTTTTCGATTAAAAAATCCGCATTGAAATGTAACATTTTTTTATCTAGCCCACTGTTTCTTAGGCGTTCATCTATAATGAATGAATGCCCGTTTACTTGTTTATAATCACTTAAATATTGTGTGATGCCACTTTCTACCATTCGTATAGGAGAACCCTTATCAATTGGATATTCAGTGAAAATCAACAAGCCATATATATCGTCTGTTTCTTTATCTACTAGTTTTATTGATTCATTTAATATTGCCTTTGAGTTTTCTAATTGAAATAATGCTTCAAATTCTGAACTAAGATTAAATGACTTTGCCAAGGTCTTACAAATCTGTTCTAAATCTTTTTCCGATGTTTTGCGTATTTCTACACGTTCCAACAACTCTTTTCTCGTTAAATCATTGTCTATGAGTTTGTTGCATAAATCTATCATCATAAGAGATTACGATTTACGGATGCAAATATATGAAAAAAAATTGAAATATCCAAAATTTTTAATATATTTTGCTTATTTTTAAAAAAAATTAGGGGAAGTTATTGTTTTGATAAATCGCTTCCCCCTTCAGTTTAACTATAAAATATTTGAATTATGAGAGAAATGTCATTTAATTACAATTTCATCATTTTCGCAAGAAGCATGGAACACATATTTCGGTTCATAATCGTTTGTGAGCATAAGTTCTGTGATTTTATCTTCAATGTTTGTTTGTATTAGCCTTATAATTGGTCTTGCTCCCAAATCCTTTTTCTTGATTGCTTCTGCATGTATATAGTTTACTACATCATCAGTATACTCTATATTATATTCTATATTATTTAATCTATTATTGAATTTATTTATTTCTAATTTAACTATATTTTTTAAATTATCATCTGTTAAATTATTAAAATATACTATTTGGTCAATTCTATTTATAAATTCTGGAGTAAATTTCTTTTTCAGTTCTTTATCAATAATCGACTTTTTATTTGAGTCTTCGTTGCTGACAAACCCCAACCCATTTCCTAATTCAGCGGCTTTTCTAGCACCTATGTTAGATGTCATAAGGACAATAACGTTTTTGAAATTAACAATCTGTCCAGCACTATCAGTTAGTCTGCCTTCATCGAATAGTTGTAAGAATACGTTATAAACCTCTTGGTCAGCCTTTTCAATCTCATCTAGAAGAAGAACACAATGCTGCTTATGCTTGATGGCTTCTGTGAGTTGTCCACCATTTTCATAACCGACATATCCTGGGGCTGCTCCCGTAAGTTTAGAAACAGAATTTTTCTCTGAATATTCTGACATATCTATTCTAATCAATGCTTTTTCATCGCCAAATATTTCTTCCGCTAGTTTTTTAGCAATAAGTGTTTTACCACTTCCAGTTGGACCAACCATAAGGATGTTTGCCATTGTTTTAGTTTTATCCCCAAGACCGACTTTATTCCTTTTAATTACCCTACATACGCTATCAATTGCCTCATCTTGACCAATGATACTCTTTTTCAATGTGTCATCAATATGTGCGATTTTACTTTTTTCTGATGAAGACAATTTTGATACAGGTATCTTAGTTATTTCTGAGACAACATTAGATATTGTATCTTCATTAATTACGATTTGTTCAATTGAATCTTTATGATTACTTCTTCTATAATCGGCAACATCTGCATTCAATACATTTTCTTCAGCATTCAAAACATCAATCTTTTCAAAATCTCCGTTGTTTAATGAATTCTCCTTTTCATTTTGTATTTCTTTGATTCTTTTTTTGATGTTTTGTATTTCTATTGGTTCTCTGTCAATCAAAGAGGTATTTGCTCCAGCCAAGTCAATAATATCAAATGCTGAATCTGGCAGTGTCCTATCTGTAATATACCTTTCTGCTAGGTCAACAGCCTTTTTTATTGCTTTTTCAGTATATTGCACATTATGATACTCTTCGTAATATTTTTTGTTATTGGTCAATATTTTGACTGCTTCTGCATTACTAACTGGGTCGATAATAATTTTTTGGAACTTCCTAGATAGAGACGAATTACTTTCAATTGAATTCCTATAATCTTTGAATGTTGTTGCGCCAATTATTTTAATTGAACCCTCGGATAATGCCTCTCCAATCATTCCACTAATATCTGTATCCCTTTCTTTACTCCCGTTTTTCAGCACAGTGTGTATATCATCAATGAACAAAATATATTTACTGCTTTTTTTAAGTTCAGTAAACAAGCCGTTAATTCTTTCCTCAAACATTCCCCTAAAATGAGTTCCGCTGACCAATGCCATAGGATTAAGCATTACTATCTCTTTTCCATCCAAGATTTCAGGAACATCACCGTTAACAATCATATTGGCTATACCATACACAATTGCTGTTTTTCCACAACCGCCTTCTCCTACTAATACAGCATTATTTTTCTTTCTTCTAGACAAAACCTTTATTATTTCGTTGATTTCTTGTTCTCTTCCAACGATTTCATCAATTTTGCCATCCAATGCCAATTTATTTAGACTAGTTGTATATTGTTCAACAAATTCATTTGAAGAATTTGTAGATATAATTTTTGTATTCACCTCACTTTTTAATGGCATATTATTTTTTTTATTGGAAATTTTTTTTGTTTGTAATTTTTTCGGTTTTGTTTCTTTTATTTGTTTTTTATTATCCATTGATATATGGCATTTATTGAAAATGAAATCATACTCCAATCTAAATTTATCAAAAACTTCTGTTTCTGAAAAACCATTTTCCTTGTTTAAAATCGCCAATAGCAAATGTTCAGTTCCTATAATCGGTGACCCAAGTTTTTCTGCCTCATTTTTTGATTCTTCGATTGCTTTAATTAACTCGTCATTAAATTGAGCGTTATCCATTTTAAGCTGGGGCTTCATATGCTTATCGAGCACAGATACATATATTTTCCTAAGTTCCTCAATGTTATCCGACATTAAACAATTATCTAGAATCATGTTTGCATGACTATTCCTATTGTCTAGAATGGAAAGAATCAAGTATTCTAATGTTATAGTGTCGGTAGGAAATTCATTGTACAAGGTGTTTGACATATAATTCATCACCTCGTTAAACTCTTTTGTGTAATCTTCTTCTCTAAATCTACTCATAATTTTTTAATAGTTACATTTAAAATATAACGCAATTTTATGCTTTTTAAACAGGATTACTTGTTTTTTTAATTTTTTTTACATATCTTTGCAATAAAAAAATATGGAATTTCCGACTTTGTACAAACAAACAGCCACTGGTGCAATAAACAAATGGAGTATATTTGTGGAAAACAATTATTATTGGACTGAGTTTGGCAACATTAATGGCGTAAATCAAATATCAGATAAAGTTTATTGCGAAGCTAAGAATATTGGGCGTTCAAACGAGACAAACAATGAGCAGCAAGCGGTTCTTGAGGCTTCATCACTGTGGAAAAAGAAAAGAGACCGTGAAGGTTTTGTTCTTTCTATTGAAGATATATATAATGTAACATTCAATCCACCAATGTTAGCGAAAAAATATGATGGGAACTATAAGAAAGAAATGAAATTCATTCAGCCAAAATTAGATGGAATAAGATGCAATATATCTTGTAATACTGGTGAAATTCAATCTTTGAGTAGGCATAATATGTTATTTGAAACAACACAACACATCGAAAAAGATGTCAAAGAATTACTAGAAAGCAACAAAAACATACATTTGGATGGTGAGTTGTATAACCATGAATTACATGATGATTTCAATAAAATTGTTTCTTTAGTGAGAAAGAAGAAACTTACTGAAAATGACAAAAAAGAAATTGAATCAAAAGTAAAATATTATGTGTATGATGTTTGGTTTGATGATAACGAAGAAATAAGTTTTTCAGAAAGGTCAGAATTCATAAAAAATAATTTATCGAACATGAAAAATGTTGTGGTTGTACCAACATTTGAAATTAAATCTAGAGAGGATGCTGACAAATATTTCGATGAATTTAGAAAAGATGGGTATGAAGGAGCAATAATAAGGACTGATGCGCCTTATGAGCATAAAAGAAGTAAAAATTTATTAAAATATAAAGAATTCCTAGATGATGAATTTGAAATAATTGACGTGAATATTGGCAAAAATCAAACAATTGCTGAAAGTTTTACAATAAAATTGAAAAATGATAAAATTTGTAATGCAACGTTAGCATTCACGGATGAAAAATGTAAAGAAATATTAGAAAATAAGGAAAAGTATATGGGTAAAATGGCAACAGTTTGTTATTTTGGGGTGACAAATGACGGTTTACTTAGATTTCCAGTAGTAAAAGCAATAGACAGACAAAGTTATGAGTAAAATTTTTAATTTTTACGCAAATGATACTGACAAAACTTGGTATCAAAGTAGCAATATTAGGTATTCTGAATGTATAGACCATGACAATGAATTGAAGACATTAAAGGTCGTATTCAATAATGGCACACAATACCAGTATGATAAAGTGGACGTAAGAGATTACCTTTTATTCCGTGATGCATCCTCCCAAGGCAAAGCACTGAATGAGTACGTTAAATCTAAGGGATATGAATATGAAAAGCTAGAAAATGCTGACCTTGCAACTCTAGATGGGGAGTTGACATTCCGCATGGAAGATGGCATTTTTGTTTTTTATGACAATGGAAAGTTTACAATGAAAGATAATAAAGATAAGATAATCTGTGAGAAAGACGTTACATTATCTGAGGCTAGTTTCAATACAATATGCTCTGCATTGGAAGCGGTTGGTAAACAACTTTACACAGAAGGCAAAAATTTTATAAGTGATGGAGAAAGATAAGAGGATAGAACTTTATCAGAAAGCCCTTTCTAAATGGGGCGAAGAAGCGCAAGTTAATATGGTTTATGAGGAAGTTGGAGAATTGCTGACTGCTTTAAGTAGATTCAAAAGAGGTAGGGCTAGCCATTATGACGTGATGACTGAACTTGCAGATGTCTCTATTATGGTAGAACAGATTGCAACATTAATGAATTATGAGGACTTTGAAACAGAAAAAGATTATAAACTAACTAGATTAAAAGAAAGGTTAGAAAAAAATGGACAAGACGAAAAAGGAAATGCAACTTGAAATGCAAAAGGAAATATTTAACAGAATTAAGAGAGAAAAATCAAATTCTAGCATTGAAAATAATTTGGAGGGTTTATTTGAAGACCATTCTAAAATGAAAGATTTTGACTACAGTGTATGGGAATAATAATTAGCAGTTTTATTGGATGCGGTAAATCATTTTTAAACAACACTTATGGCGATAAAGCGAAAATATTTGATGCTAGCAGCGTAAATTTAGATAGTATCGTTAATGAAGTAATGGGTGTGGTTGACGATTATGATATTGTTTTTATTCCAGCATCTGAAAATGTCAGGGAATTGTTCAATGAACAAAATATTGATTATGACGTTTTCTACCCAAGTAAAAAAAGAAGGGGAGAATTTATTGAAAATCAAGTTAGGAAAAGGGCTAAACCAAATATAATTAGAGACTTGGATAAAAATTTTGAAAAATGGGTACAAGAAATTGATGACGATGAATCTTCTAATTGTTATAAACATAAACTTTCAAATATGGGCGAATTTATTGGCAACAGTCCAATAATTATGCAATACATTGATAGTTTAAAAAATCAGCCACAGAATCAAGGAAATACGCCAAATAATAACGAAGAAAAAATAGAGGATAAAAATGACTGAAACTGATAAACAATATTTGAACTTATTGAAAGACATTCTTAACAATGGGGTTGAAAAAGATACTAGAGCTGGTCGTGTTAAATCCGTTTTTGGTAGGCAATTAAGATTCAATTTAAAAAAAGGTTTACCATTGCTTACAACAAAAAAAGTTTTTACAAAGGGCATTATACACGAATTATTGTGGTTTTTACAAAGACCATATAACTCTCACGGAGCTATGAATATCGAATATCTTGTACGGAACAAAGTTCATATTTGGGACGATGACGCATATCGTTGGTTTAAAACCAATATAGCAAACACAATCAAACCAAAACAATATATGATATGCCTAGATGAAGATGACTCATATATATTTAATACAGTTAGGGGTAGAGTTAATTATGAATATTGGATTGAAAATGAAAATAAAATAAATGACCAAAACTGGCTCCAAAACATAACAAAAGAGGAATTCTTAGACCTAACGTTGCAAAAAGTCGAAATATGGCAAGACTTTGGAAATAAATACAGATTTGGCGACTTAGGACCAATATATGGGGCACAATGGAGACATTTTGGTGATACTTCTATCGACCAGATATATAATGTTATTAAAACATTGAAAGAAAATCCAAATGATAGAAGAATGCTCTGTGTGGCATATAACCCAGCTAAATTGGAGGATATGGCATTGCCACCTTGTCATACGATGTTTCAGTTCTATACAAGGGAATTGACCAAATATGAAAGGTGGGAACTTTATAAAGAAAAAACAAACGACATTGAAACTTATGAATTGATTACTAATCCTTGGGCATCAATAAAGTCTAAACTTGAATTAGAGGCAAAACTAGAAGAAAATGGCATCCCAAAATATGGGCTTTCTTGTATGTTTAATATGCGCAGCAATGATTATATGTGTGGGACTCCATTCAATTGGTCACAATATGCCCTACTTACGCACATAATTGCAAAGTTGGTGAATATGATTCCAGATGAATTGGTTTATAGTGTTGGCGATTGTCACATTTATCTAAATCACATGGGTGGAATTAATGAACAATTATCAAGGAAAGGTTCTGATATTGTTCCAAAGCTGATTATACATGGTAATCAAAAATCTATTGAAGATTTCAAATATGAAGATTTTGAAATTGTTGATTATTATCCAGATTCTGTAATTAAATTTCCTTTAAATGTTGGTTAAAAAATAACAAAAATACTTGAAAATTCCTTTCATATGGGTTATATTTTAATTATACTAACTATTTATATTAAAACGAAGTTCATATGAAAGGATTTATTTATAAAATTACAAACAAAGAAAATGGCAAGTTCTATATAGGTTCTACTATAGATATTGCTAAGAGAAAGAGAGCACATTTTAGACAGTTAAAAAAAGGAGAACATCATTGTTTTCATCTTCAGAGAGCATATGAGAAATATGGGAAAGAAAGCTTTGAACTAACATATAAAGAAATAGAAGTTGATAACGAGGATAAATTAAGACTTTTAGAAGAAAGATATATTAATTATTGTTGGAACAGTGGTAAACTTTATAATGTTTCTAAAAAAGGATGTGGTGGAGATTTGATTAGTTATCATCCTAAAAATAAAGAATTTAGAGAACTTCAAAGCAAAATATCTAAAGAAAGATATACCAACCTATCTGATGAAGAAAAAATTGCTTTATCAGAGAGAATAAAAGGCGAAAAAAACCCGAATTATGGGCATAGATGGTCAAAGGAGTTAAGGGAAAAAGTTTCTAAACACTGGAAAGATTATTATTTAACCCATGAAAGTTATATAAAAGGTAAAACATTTGAAGAGGTTTTTGGAGAAGAAAAATCTAAAGAATTACGACAAAAAATATCTGAAAATGTTAGTAAAAGAATTGGGGAGAAAAACCCTTTCTATGGGAGACATCATTCTGAAAAAACCAAAGAAATTTTAAGAAAAATAAATTTAGGAAAAAAGAATGTAGCATGTTCAAAGAAAATATTAGTTGATAACGTAATATATGAGTCAGTTGATGATTGTGCGACAAAATTAGGCATTAACTTTAGTACTGTTGCATATAGGTGCAGAAAACATATTTATGGCTTTTCATATATAGGTGAGAACGATAATCTACCACAAAGAGAGACAAAAAAAATGTGGACTTTTGAAGAGTGTGAAAAATTAGCTTCAGAATGTAAAACAATTAAAGAATTGAAGGAAAAATATCCAAAAGTTTTATATTATTTCAGGAATCATAAAAATGAATTTGAAAAAATAAAAAACAAATATTTTACATATATAAGAACATATTGGACTCTTGATGAGGTTATAGAACTTGCAAAAAAATATAATTCATATAAAGAGTTTAGAAAAAATGAATCTACAGCATACTCTTCAGCAGTAAGACACGGATGGGTGGATAAAGTAAAAGAAATTTTTTACTAATGGTTATAAAAAAATTAGATGAAGATTTTAAAAAATATTATGAACTTGGGAAAATAGATGAAGAGTTCGTAATGGGTGCTGTTTCTAAAACATTAGGCGGTGAATGTTGGAGGTCAACTAGGAACGAAGATATTTTTAAGCATATTGATTTCTGGTGGAAAAGCCCTAAAAAAGGTGTGATAGGTATAGACGTTAAGGGATTGAATAAATCTTCTAGAGGCGATAAGAATTTTGATGATACAATACATTGGTTAGAAATTCAAAATGTAAGAGGAAAAAATGGTTGGTTAAAAGGGGAGGCAGAATACATTGCATTTAGAACTTTAACTGACATAATTTTCATTAAACGAGAAAAACTTCTTAATTTCGCACTAGAAAAAATAGAAGGTAAAGAAATTGTCTATGATACTCCAAAAGAATGCTACGTACCATATAAACGTTTAAAGTGGGGTAGGGATGATTTATCGTTAAAAGCCCTTAACAGCGATTTGAGAAATTTAGCCGATTTTTGTATAGACTGTGAATAAGGTATCAAATGTTTGATACCTTTTTTTTATTGGTTAATATTTATAGAATAAATAATTAAATATAAAATATTTGGAACTATGGTAACTAACATTTTAGATTATATGTATGAGGGATATGGTTATGATATGGATAATCAGATGCTTTATACAGATGTGGAGAAATATAATGAATCTTTGGATAAGGACGGATATTCTGATAATGGAATGAAGACATTTTCTTCCAATGATTGGAAAATCACTGGATATGAAGACCGTCTTCCAACTGAAAACGATAATGAATACAAAGAGGTTCAGCAATTCGTTTCTGAAAATGGTGCTAATTACACAGACATTAGGCAGCAGATTTGCAAATGTGGCGGTAATGGTAAGAGCCAGTGGGCATATGGCAAAGGATAAGTTTTTATGAAAAAAATTATACGTTTAACTGAAAACGAACTTAATACTTTAATTAAAGAATCAGTTAATAGGGTTCTTAAAAATAATGTTATTAATCTCAGCGAATCTGCTGGGGTTAATAACACTATGTTTATTGTTTCTGACAAAATAGCAAGACAAATTGCTTTTAAAGACGTTTATGAGATTTTCAGTGACATTAGATTGATTGAATGCTGGCATGATGACTACGGAAATACCTATGAAAATGAAATAGAGTATGAAGGAGAAATATATTCTTATGAACTATTCTACGAACCAAGTAGGAACGGTGGAGTTTATCATGGTGAAACTGATGGAGATTCCATTTCTATCAATTTTTATTTGATAGAAAAAATTGTTGCAGAATATAACGATATGAAACGAATTTGTGACGGAAACAATTACTATGATGAAGAAGATGAAGACGATTTTGATGCATACGAATACAGCAAGCAAGCGTTAGAAGGGTGTGTTGGAATCGAATACGATATATACAAAGAAATACAACCAATTGTACTCCATGAGCTTACACATACGTTAAATAAGAGTGATGATGTGATGGGTAGAAATTGGATTAAAAACGTAAATAGTTATAACGAAAGTGATGTTAGAGATTTCATGTATTTGTTTTCCACAAGTGAAATGAATTCAAGGATTGCTTCTGCATCTGCTTTATTAATTAATTTCATTAAACTTGAAACCTCTGGAAAAGATATTGACTATATAAAAAACAGTGGTAGCGAAATCGATTATTTTAAATACGAATTAATGCCGAAAATTCTCAAGCATAACGAAATAAAATACGAATACATGCAAACAATGGTTAATCTATTGGCGAACAATGCTAAAGATTTTCCTTGTAGTCAAGAGTATCTTAGGGGTTGTATGTTGAAACCAGTTTCTTCGGTATATAGTTTACCTTTCCAACTAGCAATAAACGAAGATAAACTATATAAAAGGAGTAATCCTAAACAAGTATTGAAACTATATGCATCAAATCCACAGAGTTTTGAAGAAAAAGTTGTTTTGTTCTATAAAAATTTATTGGAGCAATATAAATCTAGACTATATAAAGTATGTTGGCACACATATACAAATTATTCTTGGAATGTTGATGATTTAGATAGTGAATACGAGAATTCAACTAAATCTTGGCATAATAAAATTTGGGGAGAGGAAAATTGATATGAGTAAAAATGTTATAATAAATCAAGATAAACTAGTTGTATTAAAAGAAGCATTGGATGAATTTATGGTTGACAAGAACTCAAAGGTTGCCGACCATGATTATGTCTGGTTTATTCTTTATCGTGGTGATTTATTGTTTTTTGATGATAAAAATAAGAATTTGCTAGATGATTTTTTTCATAGACATCAAGATGAACTAGGCGATTTTGTCTATTCATATGAGAATAGCAAATATAAGGCTGGGATGAATTTTGATGGTTTTGTTGATTTCCTAGGCTCTTCTATACCATATCTTATTACTGGGTACGTTTCTCGTGGAAATGAAGTGTACATCAACAAGAACGAAAATTATGATGTGTTAAATTCAAATGAGTTGTTTCAATTTGTTAAGGACATGCCAAATAGTAAATTCTATTTTGATGGCAAAGAGTTGGATAGGAATGACATATTACATAATAAAGGTAAAAAAATTCCTACAGTGTGGTATCATGGAACAACATTTGAATATGCATTAGATATATTGGGCAATGGGTTAAGGGCGAAACCAGAAAAAAGTTTGTATAAGATAAAACATGATAAAACCGTGTTCATGTCTAGTGATTTTAGACAAGCTAAATGGTATGCCGAGCATAAGAGTCGAAGAAGCTATGGTTCTTGGGCTAATAAGCCATGTGTACTAAAAATAGATGGTAGCAAAATAGATAACAATAAAATAGTATATGATTATGATGTTTACAACGCCCATGCAATTGATAGAAATGACTCTGTTTACAATGACAGAATGGGTGAATTGGGTTTGACATATGATAGAATATCTCAAACCATTACTAAGCCCACTGACCCTAGGAAATATATGAAAGTTGGCTATAGAGGCATCATAATGCCAAACGCTATAACAAGCGTCTATTTAGTATCATATAATGGTGATACAGAGATGACACCAACTGATTTTGTGAAATATATCAATGACACATATGTTGGTTTTGATAAGGATGACATGAAACTGCTTAATATGAATGAGGCAGCACCAGAAGTGGATGAATATGAAATTGGTGCTGAGAGTGATAATCCACCAGTAGGTGGTAACGGTTATCATATCAATGAATCTGCTAGTTTCGATTCGTCTGAAAAAGGTATAAAACCACAAGGAAATGAATATTATGAATCAAAAAACTCTAAAAAACAAATTGTAGAAAATAAATATGACGATTTGTTTAATAAGGCAAATTACGACCTACAATATTTTTTGAAGCAAGGAAAAGAAAAATATGGACTTGATGGGTGGTATAGAAGCTCTTGGATGGAAAAGACACACCCAGAAATAAGTGTAGACCCAAAAGATATTAAGATATATACAGCATTGAATGATAAACTCCATAAAATTACTAAACTTTGGACTGACGAAGATAACAAAGAAGAAAGAGAAAAAGGTTTAGAACAACCAAAAGAAAATTATGATATTATTTCTTTGGCTATCGAAGAGTTTGGCTTAACTAGCAGATTAAGCCAAGCTGGATATATTCTTCCAGATGGTAAATTGTTGAATTTGGGAAGTGATGGCTATAGAGAAACAGACCATAGGCAAATAGCAGCTGTTTATAAACAGAATGGGATAAAAATATGGAATGACGAGTATCGCTATAACTACGTTGTTGATTTTATGAATCATGGAGCAATTAGATGTGATGTCAATAGCGGAATACTTGATATGACGAAAGAGCCTACAAATGAACAATTCTACGCAATAAAGGATTTTGTCAGAAAGGCTGTTGACGTTGACATAGATTTTACCGATGACAAAGGAAATACCTTGCATTCAGTTTCATATTCCGATGCTAAACCCCAAGCTGTTGTTGCGGATATAATGAGATATTATGAGGATGGAATAAAACCAATGGGAAACGTGCAGTATGAAGCAAATAATAATGAGAAACATATAGTTGAAAATTTTGATTTTGAGGTAGATAGTTCTGAAATAGATTTGTCTTCATTCAAGAAAAAACATGAATTAGTTCCAAATATATGGAAACCAGATGGTAAACTAGATTCAAGAATTAGGCTTAAGCTATTAGACATTGCAGACGATTTTTGGAAATATGTAAACTTGACTTGGGTTGAGCCTAGCGGCATAATATTAACTGGTTCAATCTGTAATTTCAATTGGTCTCAGTATTCTGACATTGACCTACATCTTATCGTAGATTTTGATGAGATTGATGAGAAGACAGAGTTTGTCCGTGATTATTTAGATGCAAAGAAAAATGAATGGAATAGTGAGCACAGTGGCTTGCAAATAATGGGATACCAAGTGGAATTATATGTTCAGAATTTAGGAGAAATGCCAGAATCAAATGGTATTTACGACCTTGAGGAAAATGATTGGATAAAAGAACCAAATCCAGATGACATTAAATCAATTGGTCTTAATAAATTTTCCATAAAAGACAAAGCAGCCAAAATTATGACCATTATTGACGATATGTATAATGCTCTTAATGCTACAGACGATTCACATAAGATTGAGACAATCGGTGATGATGCTCAGTACCTTTGGAAGAAGGTTAAGGCGATGCGCAAGGCAAGTCTTGAGAGCAATGGTGAGAGTGGAGCTGGAAATATCGTCTATAAGATTCTACGTAGGACACAATATCTTGATAAGTTATTCAGATTATTCTCAGTCGTATATGACAGAAATAACTCAATAGTTGAATCAGTAGAGAGTAATAACAATGTTGATGTGTTTGCGTTGGCTAAAGAGAGATTCGGTGTCACCAATGATATAAGAGAATGTGGTTATATACTTCCAGATGGTAGCATGCTTGATTTTAGTGGAAGACACATGGTAACTGGAAATACTGATACCTCTCACCTTAGAGGTAGAAGGGGTGTTGACCACAGAGACATTGGAGACCTTAATTGGGATGCCGATATGACCACTAAAAGCGGTTTAAACATCAATATGGCAGACTTCATTAGAATGGGCGCAATAAGAATCCATTGTTCAAACACTTGGAGTTCTATAAATCTATTTAAGAAGCCTACTAGGGAGCAAGTTAACCCAATGTTAAGGTTAATACAATATAGCAAGGGTAATGTAACTGTAGAAATTGGTGATGGCGATAATTCATATGAATATGCTGAATGGGATGAAGCCAATTCAAGAAGGGTAGTGAATGACATTATAAGATATTTTGATGGTGAAACAATTAACCTAGTAGGAAACGTTACAGAATCAAAGGTATATGATAAGTCAAATTCAATCACGGAATCCAAAAGCAAAAAGAAAAAATATACTGTATATATTGACGGTAAAAAAGATGATACATTTTCTGATATGAATTGGAAACGTAAACCAAAAGTTGGTAAAGGGTTTTATTACGGAGGAGCAGTTTTCAAAATAAAAAAAGTTACAGATGATTCAATATATGCGATAGAAGAGTCTAAATTCAATGATAAAGAAATTATAAAAGAATATTTAGAGAAAGATTACAATTTGCCATTGTACAAATATTTCAAATGGGCATCTACGGCATCTTCTTGCGAAAAAGCAAGAGATTTAGCATATTCTTGTTCTTGTTATATAGACGAATATATTAAAAAAATTTATTTTAGGTATTCGGAATTTGAAAATTTGTTAAATGATGGTGAGTTTTATTATGAAGATGAATCATTGGTTGAAATGTTTTTAAATATGCTTGAAGAAAACAAACTATGTGACCATTTTATAAGCATAATGCAAGATATTGTGAATTATTATGAATTACCTTCGTGGTGTACTATGAATTTTAATAGAATAGTAAAAAATGAATGGTGTATCCATTTTGGTTCTGATTCAGAATCAATTGCAAAAGAAGGATTTACTGGAGGAACACCAGAAATTGAACATCTTGCTTATACAAATGCTGGAGTACAAAAATCAAGTGCTGGCTATGATTTTGCATTTTTAATTGATGATAGAAATGTAGATTATAACGGATATGGTGATGAAGCAGTTATTTTTAGGACAAGCGGTGTAGAAATATACCATTATGGTGACAATCAGAATCAAGTAATATTCTGGGGACCTAATGTAAAAAGCTTTATTCCAATTCATCAAGATAATGGCGATTGGGTTGTTTATGGACAAAATGGTCAAGTTCTTGTAAGATGTGGTAGACCTAGCGAGATTGCTCTTTGGGCAACAGAAAATCTACCGCAATATAGGAAACAGATAATGACTGGTAAAAATGGATACATACCAAAACAATGGGTTTATAATAAAGAATTAGGAAAAAGCAAAGCAATACCATACCCAATCTATAGAAATGAATCTATAAAAAAATATCTTACATTACTTAAAGAGAATTTTATAAACGAAGAATGGGTTGGTGATGGCAACAGTGAGCATAATCCGTATAAAAAGCGTTGGGATGCGGAAAGAAAAGCATTAAAAGATTTCCTTTCTAATTATGGTAAATTAATGCAGTCAAGAGAAAACGGAAAATTGTATAAATGTTATTATGATAAAATATTGTCACAATTAATCGGATATAATTATTGTATTTGCATACAATGGGATAACATTAACATGAAGCCAAAAAGTGTTCTATACATAAGGGCATTGGATAAATTTACACCAAACATTAAACAAGTCAATTTCGACGCTAGAGGTCATGATAATGTTATGGGTAGTTATGATGATTTATCTTATCAGCAGTAATAATAATGCATAAAGTGATATTTTTTAATACTTTAAAATATTTATATTTAAAATAAGACTGAAAAATTAATATATTAATTATGGATAGTAAAAATTACACAAGTGAGCAGTTAAATACCATGAACAGGATGAAGTCATTGATGAATTATGGCTTAAAGACTGAAAACAAGCAAGCATATAGCACTGTTGAGTACCAGAAAGTTGGTGCTGATGGAAAAGTATATGGAATTGTGCGTGAGGGTACTAAATACTATATTAAATCTGCTCCTAACAAATCAAATCTCATTAAAGAAGATTTTTCTTACATCGGTGGATTTAGAAACAGAAAGGAAAATGAATATAATTCTTTCGCAAACGCTCAGAAACAGTTTGATTTAAAGATGATGTCTTTAAAGGAGGCTGCTAATAAAAATGATTTCAAGGTTAGTTCTTGGAATCTAGAGGGCAAAGAAAATGTAGTTGCTGAATCTTCTGAGAAAATGCAGAAAGAAATTTTACGTGAACGCCAGATTATGAAGAATGCAATGGCTATCAATGAAAAGAAAGCTGTTTGCTGTGATGTTCCTAGCACTCCAAAAGATAATATCGGAAAGAGTGAGAAACCTCAAACTGGTAATGCTGAAAATGCAGTAGACCACGAAAAGGCTGAACTTCCAAAAGAAATGACTGAAGGTAAGACTTGTCCTAAATGTGGTAAAAACCCATGTCAGTGCGAATCTGTAAATGAGGAAGAGGTACTTGGCTGGAATCGTGGAAACGATGACTATATGGACAAATCTCATGGAACTGAGATTGGCGATAGTGCTCCATTCGATGATGCAACCGCAAGAAACATTGATGATGGAGATAAGAAAGTATCTAAAACTGGCGAAATGAAAAATGGCGTAGTTGAGAATCACGGAACTTCAATGCATGATGCTGATAACCAGAACAGTCCAAGTGTTGGTGTTGGCGAAGGACCATCTGATGACAATAATAAACCATTTGATGATGAAAAAGGTAAACAAATTGACGAGGCTATTGATGATTTCGGTGCTGAAGGCGAAGAAGACCCAATGGGTGATGACTTAGGTGCTGAAAGTGGTGAAGAACTTGGCGATGATGACTTTGGTGGAGACCCAATAGGTGATGACTTGGGTGCTGAAAATGGCGAAGATGGCGAAGAACTTGGCGATGATGACCTTGGTGATGAAGATGACGTATATGAGGACGATACAGAGTCTCGTCTTGACGCAATGGAAGAGCTTTTGAACCAGATTGCTGCTAAACTCGGAGTTGATGCTGGACCAGTCGATGATGATGCATATGGCGATGATGAACTTTTCGATGACGAAGGTGGCGACGATTTTGGGGCAGAAGATGACTTCGGAGGCGAAGATGATTTTGGTGCAGAGGACGATGAAATGCCAATGGAAAGCAGAAGACGCAGAGGTGGCGTACAGATTTATGAGACTAGGGCATTTAGAAATGCAATGCGTAGAGAGAGAATGAATGAAGCACGTAGAAGAAGAATCAACGAGGATGGAATGACACCTTTTAAGGATGCTGGACGTGTTCCTAGTGGTAATATGAACAAGTTGGATGACTTCGGTAAACACCCAGCATATCAGAAGAAAGTGATGGAATTGCCTCCAAAGGATTTGCAAGAATTCCCTGGATACTATGACATGAATGATGATTCAGTAAGAAATGATAATCCTTATGGTGAAAAGATTGGTGACGGTGCTCCATTCGAGATTGACCCACAATCAATTGATAACGCAATTGCTGAAGCATTCAATCGTCTAAAAAAAAACAAAAGGTAAACGAAGGGGTTTTTGAAGAAAGACCTACTAAGTTAGAAATACCAAACAGTGACCCTATGGGTGGCGATATGGATGGCATGGGTGATTTAGATAATGCTCCAATGCCACCAATGGGTCCTGATGATATGGGAATGGATGACCCTAATGCTATGGGCGGTGCTGACCCTATGGGAGAAGACCCAAACGGCATGGGTGGACAAGACCCTAATGCTATGGGTGGTGATGATGAGCTAATGAATATTATCAATGGTTTATCAATCGAAGACAAGGCAGCAGTAACAAAATACGCTAAAAGTATGGCTGATGATTCCAATGGGGAGGAAACACCAGATATGGGTGGAGAAATGCCAATGGAATCTAGACGAAATGTAATGAATCTTATAGATGAAGTCATAAATGATGTTTTGGACAATAGAGAAGGAACTAAAAGACCAGAGAAGAAATTGCCAAAACAATATAGAAATGTTGAAATGCCGTTTAAATCTCCATTCTAAATAAATAAAAAGGATACCAATGAGGTATCCTTTTTTTTGTTATAAATAGATATTTATATAAAAATTGTTATTATGAAAATACTAGTAAAAAGAAACAATAACTTAATAAATTTAGGTGAAGGAAGAATCTATTCAAAAAGCCAACTAAGACTTAATGAATTGGATGCCAATATTGGTATGGCAAACGGAATTCAGCAAGCCCAAATGAAAGCAAAACAGTTAATGAACCAAAACGCTGGAGTTGATAGTGCTTCTGTGGAAGCTGGTAAGGCAGATGGACAAAATGACGCAAACAGCGGTGAAGGGCTAAAACTAGAGGTGCCAGTTAACGCCACTGGGAAACAACTTGCGCAAGCCCAGCGAATGACAAAAGACCAAAGTGCTGATGACGCTCAGATTACATTTACGAAGCCTCAAACATCTTCTTCATCAATGAATACAAATGAGTCAAGAATTGTAGAAATGAGAAAAAATTCAATCCCATTCACTAAAAAAGAGTTGCACAAATTTTTAAGAGAGATATAAGATGAAAAAAATATATATCAGCGAGAATACAATATCGAATGTGGTTAATGGAAGACTTTTGCCACAGTTTTTATTTAAATTGGTTAAAACACATACGACATCACTAGGAGATAATGAAGCGTTTCCCTCTAGTGACGATTATCCTTTTGATTATGTCTTGCTGAAAAAAAGATATAACGAAGTTTGTGATGCGATAGATGATATTGGTTTAGTGTCATTAAACGAAGACGATTTAGTTAGCGAACTAAGTTCGTTGGTAACAGAATGTAAAAGATTAGAAGAACCAGTGAGAGACGCATTAGAGAAAATATGTGAGAATGCGTTAAACAGATTGTTTGCAATTCCAGAAGAATCAATTAATATGTCTTTTAAATTGGTAGATAAAATCAAATTTAAAAGTGCTATTAGAATGAGACCAGAGTCTAATGATGATGCGAAATATACATTCAAAGATATTGCTGATATTGATTTGTCTAATAAGGCTGTTGGAAAAAGAAGATTCATCAATGCCCTTATACAAGGTGCTGCATACTTATATAGCGGAATAGAAGGATTATATATTGATGATATAGATAAAATAAATCCGAAACTCCCTAGATTATATAGAAAGATTAGAATAATTAACGATTACTTGCTTTTTACTAAGAAAGAAGAAATGTCTGATGATAAACCAATGCAAGGTTCGTATGTTGAGACACACCTAGGAATTGCAGATGCAAAAACAACAATAAAAGTACAAGGTCTTGTTTTCCCGTTGCTGTTCCAAGAGTCCATTAAGGGTTTATTTGAACTATTTTCAGCGCATGGCTTACCACAAGATAGGGATAAAGCACAGTATATCGTTAAAAAGGCTGATTTCGTTCTTGCAGAGCCTTGGGATTTAAGGCTTGGTGTTGGCTTATGGGAAATGATTTTCGGTGGCGTAGAGGACACGAATATGATTCCTTATATGTTTACATCTTTCGTTAAAATTCCAACAAACGAGTTCAACTTGTCAGTTAAAGAAATATTGTCTAATACTGAAAAGGGTAATGAAATTGTCAACAATTTAATGAAAGACGCTGAATATGACAATGGATACCAACAGTTTACCAACAGAATAAACGCCAAAAATGTAGACAAATCATTAATTAAAGATTCGTATTTCACTGGAGCTGAAACCAACGGGTATGAATTGGATTCTGACGTAGAGGAAGGTGATGTAATTGAAGAAAATGGAGAAGAACAAAATTCTGAAATCATGGCTATTATAGCCAATGCAACTGTTGATAACATTGATTTTATTGAAGGTGAATCAGATGAGTATGGGGAAAAAGTTTATCTTTCAGTTGATGGCATCGAAATACCTAGTGAATTGGTTAACCTAGATTTTAGAGTTGTTTATAAACGTTTTCCTACTGGCAAACAGCAGTTATTGAATATTGATATTATTTTAGACCCACAACTTAGAGGCTACGGATTAGGAACTAAAATATATGCAAAGGCTGTTCGTGAGTTTGGCGCAATATGCAGTAGGCACTCAACAAGACATAATGATGACGGTATTAGGGGTATATTTGGAAAACTTAATTCGTTTAACGACATCGCTGTATTTCAAGACACATACAACAATTTCGAAAATGAAACGATATGTGATTATTATGCAATATTGAAATCAGAATTACCAAAATACATTGATAATGAAGAGTAACTGTAGTAGTTACTCTTTTTTTATTTTGTAAATATTTATCAAAAAAATAACTTTTGAAAGTTACGTAATATTTATTAAAATTTAGACAGTTACAATTATGATATACGATTTCGCTCAAATGCAAAGGGATTACGCATTATGTTATGCGGACAAATCTCGAATAAAATTCATCGAAACATACCTTAGTACGTTTAATGCGACTAAGGGTAAAAAAACACAATTTCATTGTTTCCCAAGACAAAGGGCATTTCTGAAAGCCCTTTCAGAAAACAGAAATGTTGTTGCAATTAAGCCTAGACAGTGTGGTATTACAACTTTATCTAGCGCATGGGTTACTGGACAATGCGTTTTTGCCTCAAAAGATGCGCCAGAAACTGTTTTGTGTATTGCAAACAAACTTGAGCAAGCACAAGAAATTATTATTAAAATCCGTGATTTCTTAGAGCAAGTACCTCGTTGGATGTGGGGAAACGATTATTTTTCGCCAGACCCAAATTCTGAGAAAAACACGAAATCCATATTCTTAAAAGACGCAAAAGGTGAGTTAAAATTATTCAATGGTTGTAGAGTTATTGCTCGTGCTTCTGGTCCTAATGCCTCTCGTGGTATTTCTGCTGTATCTGTATTGATTCTTGATGAGGCTGCATTTATTGAGGAAGGTGTTGCTGCATTTACTACTGCTGCTGCAACAATGGCATCAAACCCAAACTCCAAAACTGTGATGGTATCTACGCCTAATGGTAGAGACGAGTTGTATTATAATACTTACAGACAAGCACTTAGTAAAGAAAATAACTTTGTCGCTGTACAGTTCCGTTGGTATCAAGACCCTCGTTTTAACAAATATCTTGTTTGGAAAAAGAAAAACGAAGATACAGGCGAATGGATGTATGACCAAGACCCGATTGTTGATGGAGAAGGTGGCATTGCATATAACGAGGAAAGATGGGCTAGACTAGAGCATAGTGGTTGGAAACCATCCGCACCTTGGTACGATGAAATGTGTAAACAGTTCAACAATGACTCAATGAAAATTGCGCAAGAGCTTGATGTGTCATTCATGGGTTCTGCTGATAACGTTGTTGCCCCAGAGTTTATTGAAATGCAAGAGAAATTAAATACTAGAGAACCTTTATCTGATTTTGTTGACCCGTTGGTTGAGGAAACTTGGTTTTGGAAAAAACCGATTGATGGACACCGTTATATTTTGGCTTGCGACCCGTCTAGGGGTGTTTCAGCCGATAGAACTGCCATTGAAATCATTGATATGGACGGTAGGGATGAAAATGGAATGCCAATAATTGAACAAGTTGCGGAATATGTGGGCAAAAAACTTGGTGATGATATTGGCGCATTGTGCTATCAATATGCCACGATGTATAATGATGCGTTTGTTGTTGTTGACTGTACTGGCGGTCAAGGAGACGCTTGCATTTTAACAATGCTTCAGATGGGTTATAAGAATTTGTATTATGAGGACTCTAATCAAAAGACTTATACTGTACAAAGGTCAACCAAAAACTATGATGGATACACGGATAAGTTACCTGGTTTCCATTTCCAAGGAAACCGTTATCCAGTATTAGCAAATTTTGCTGGTTTGGTTCGTAATGATGAATTTAAGATACGTTCTGCTAGAGTTATCAATGAACTTGAAACTTGGATATTCAAGGGAGAGAACGCTAGAATTGACCACCAAGACGGTGCTCACGATGATACTTTGACATCACTAGCAATGGGATTATTTGTTATGCAGTTTACTGTTAACAGAATACAAAATACCGTTAACAAAGACAAATCAATATTAAATGCATATATGATGTCCAATGCCATTAATATGAATAAGCCTAAAATCAACTATGGCAACCCGATAACGCCACAAAATGGTCTACCCTTTTATAACAGTAAAAATATCAATAAATTTGACCATATACCTAATGGAAGCTGCATGTGGGTATTCGGAATGCAACGTTAACTTAATTTATATTTATATTTATAGAAGAATAATTATTTTTTATATAAAAAATTGTCATGGCTAAGAAAAATGGAACTGTGTTTCAAGCCCTAGATAAAGCGATTACTGGTAATTGGAATCCTCAAGATAATGCTATGCCACATGTCAACACATATGACATGACTAGCAACGGTGGTAAAATATTATATAAAACCGATAGCAAGGAAGACTATACCACTAAAAAACTAGAGCTTCAACAAAATAAATATTTAAAGGATAGGTGGATTAAAGCCAATGTAAATCTGTCTGTTACGGCATATGCTGGACTTAACAATGTTAAGCTTATGTATCGTGACGCTGATTTGATGGATGCATTTCCAGAGATTGGTGCTGCATTGGATATTGTATCAGAGGAAAGTACCATTACGAATGATAAAGGGATGATTGTAAATGTATATTCAAAATCTGACCGTATTAAAAGTATACTAGAAGATTTGTTCGTAAATAGATTGAATATACAGTTAACTGGGCAAATGATAATTCGTGCAATGTGTAAGTATGGAAACCAATTTATGCTTTTGGATATTGATAACAAAAATGGCGTAAAGGGGTGGAAACAAATGCCAGTTTTCAATATGGAAAGAATTGAAAACGGAATACAAAATCCATATGGTGCTGGTGCGTCAATTGCGGTAAATGGAATCACCAAGGATAATGCTGATATGTCAACACAATTTATTTGGCTAGATGATAACAACTCCCAAATACCATTCCGTGATTGGCAAATAGCGCATTTCAGATTACTTACCAATTCATTATATTTACCTTACGGAGTTAGTTATCTTAATGCAGCACGTAGGCATTGGCGTATGCTTTCTCTTATGGAAGACATGATGCTTATATATCGTTTGGAACGCTCAATTGAAAGACGTGTGTATAAAATATTCGTTGGCGCAATTGATGATGCAGATGTTCAAGCATATGTTGAGAGAATCGCAAATGAATTTAAAAGGACACCAATTGTTGACCCAATGACTGGGCAAATTGACCTTCGTAAAAATATATTATCAGTTGACCAAGATATTTTTATTCCTGTTCGTGATGAGAATGCGCCAACACCAATTGATACATTGTCTGCTGCACAGAACATGACCGCATTGGATGACATCAAGTTTGTACAGAACAAAGTACTGACAGCACTTAGAATACCTAAGTCATTCTTGAATTTTGAAGAGACTGCTGGTGATGGTAAAAACCTAGCGTTAATGGATATTCGTTTTACTAGAACAGTAAATAGAATTCAGCAAGCATTTTTGATGGAATTAACGAAAGTTGCATCAATACATTTATTTTTGCTTGGCTTTAACGATGAGTTAAATAATTTCACTTTGTCGATGAACAATCCATCAACTCAAGCAGAAGGTTTGGAGATAGAAAATATGCAGAAGAAGATTGATGCTGTTAGGGATGCTGTTAGTGACCCAGGTAATGGTCTTCCAGTTATGTCTCAGACTCGTGCATTAAAACAGATAATGAAATGGTCTGAAAAAGAAATTAAAGAGAATCTTGAAGAAATACGTCTTGAAAAAGGTATTGCTGCTGAACTTGAGAAAACAACTCAAATCATCAAGAAAACTGGTATATTCGATACTGTTGACAGAATATACGGTGAGCCTGGTGCCGAATATATGGATGACCAACAAGGTCAAGGAGGCATGGGTAATAATGGAGGCATGGGAGGCGGTGGCGCACCACCTCCAGCACCTATGGGTGGAGAAGGTGACATGGGAGGAGACCTAGACGGACTCGGAGCACCTGGTGATGATGGAAGCGGTGGAGACATTGCTGGAGCAGAAGGCTCTATGCCAACAGCCGACATGGGTTCTGACCCAAATGCACCAATGGAATCATTCAATACCAAAAAACCATTAATAGTTGAAAGCATGTTTGATAAATACATGAATATGCTTGATGAACATTCTGTAAAGCCACAAGAGGCATCATATAAACGTGCAGATGTATATGATAGTGAAAGTGTTATGATTAATGAGGAATTTGATAAGATGATTAAAGCACTTAACAAATATGTTGATGAATAAATAAAGAGCGTGGCAATGGTCACGCTTTTTATTTTACGATGATATTTATAAGAAATAATGTTTCAATGAAAAAAATTATATTAGAATATTTTCAAGGAAACCCTGATACAATGTCGGAGTATGATGATTCCACTGATAAATACATGAGGTCTTGGTATTTTGACGGAGATAAGGGAATCTCATTCGGGTGGTTTCAAACATCATTAGACGGAGAAAAGGAATTTGTTTCCGAAGCGGATACTTGCCATTACCATTTGTCTCAAAAAATTGGTTATGAAATACTTGGTAAAGCAATATCTAGTGAAGATATAGAAGATGATGACATAGAAGGTATTGGACGTGCTGTTAACGACACAGCAGCATTTAAAGGAAGAACGTTTGACGAGCCGAAAATTATTACAACTTGGCATAAAGTATCTTCAGAAAAATTATATGAAATACTTGAAAATCTAGGTGGGGTAGAAAAATTCCAAGATTATAGTTATGTTTATCCAGAGGAACAAAAATGGGGTGGTAATGATGAAGTAAAGGCTGGAGATGCCAATGTCATTTGGTATATTAACTCAAACGACCAATATGTTAGTCCAACAGATATTAGATTAATGGGAATGAATATAAAAGGGTCATATTCATTTCCAGAATGGATGGTTGACATTGTAAGGAAATATAATACGCCTAATTCTAAATTAGCCGACAAAACCGCCAAATTGGGCAACATGACAATAGCGCAATACAATTCATTGATACACCAAGAAGAAAAAGAACCTAAAAACACAATAAAAGAAAACGATATGAAAGAGAATAAATATCAAAAAGAGTTTTCAAACTATATTGAAATAATGAATGAGGCACTTAAAAGAAATGATTTCGGTGCTTATAATGCAGCAAAACGTATGCTAGATGAAACCATTGAAGATAATAAACATGAGAATGAATTATCGTCTGAAATGAAAACTAATAATTTCGGTATCTTAAATCATATATTTGAACAGCAATTGCCTACGTTATTTAAGACGAACAAAAAGGCTGTCAGAGACGTTGTAAAATTAATAAAGGAAGATAGTAACCTCAAGAACGAATTTGCCTTCTACAATGCGATTAAAACGCAATATAAGGGCAAGGCTGCAACTATTGCCGAAGCAAAAGAAGTGCTAGAGAAATTGGCTGATATTTCTGTTAAGGGAATAAACCAGAAAACAGTTAGGGAGTCAAATAAAAAACTTAGAAAAGTGATGCTTGAAAACAATATAATTCCTAGTGATTTCATCGATGATGAAAGTAGAAAACTATATGAATCAGGCCATATTATTCTAACACATAAGAAAACAACTGCAAATATGATACCACTCATCGAAAGTTATCATACGGTTTGCCAATATATGGAAAATCATAAAAACGATGTGATTAAAGAAAGCAAAAATATTGACGATTTGATAAGTGAGTTTGAGGACAAGATGAAAACAAACCTTAATGAATCTGAAATGTCATTTGTGCAGCAAATTACAGATTTTAGAAGCCCAATTGCAGAGCAGAGAAAAGAGAAACTGTTTAATAAACTTAAAGAGGATTGTCTAACAGCCATCACATCAATGCTTAAAGAAGATTCAAACAACGAAGAATTAAAAGGCTTGAGTAGCCAATTAAACGAAATGACATTTGACAAAAATAATATTGTTAAAGATATTGCAAAATTGTTGGAGATAAGAGATATATTAATGGATGATTAAGTGTTATGAAAGATATTATAACGGAAATAATAAATGATTATCTAAAAAGTAAGTGCATGATTAATGAAAATTTTTATTGGGGGGAGGGTGATTTGATAGCAATGAGAAACTGTAAGAAAACACTTTCCGAAATTTATGATAGAATGCTTAAAAACGGCTTAACTAAAAACGTGTTTGTCGTTCAACAGCTTGGGGATATAATAAGCAGACTTGATAAGTTATCAAGATGAAAAAATGGCTGAGATTCGTTTCTCAGCCATTTTGTTTTTATAATCATATATTATTCGGTTGTGCAAATATACGAAAAATAATTCATTTGACCAAATATTTTAAATGCTTTTAATACTATTTATTGATAAAATATAAGTTATGCTAATACAGCCAAAACCATATATGGATAAATTGAAACTCAGACACCATGCATTTGGTGTTGAGCGCAGACGTAATATGTCAAAAATGATATTGGAAAAAGGAACTCCATTTCCCTTACCAATTGAATATTCTGACATAGATGAAGCAATGTTTAGGTGGGTGGAAGAACACATACAGATAACGTATGATGGAAAAAGGCTTCCTACATATAAACTATACAGTACGCAAAGACTTAGTGAATACATTCAAGAATGGGATAAACAAGACGAAACTGGTAACCCAATTATAAATTTCAAAACTGTTACACGTGAGAATAACCCTCAGAAAGGTGAAAGCCAAGGAAACTATTTCAATATTCCTGGGCATAAGGATTTTGCAATGTTTTATGTTCCAGTATTACAAGAAAATGGAACAGAGGCTTACGACAAATACACGATGAAACAGCCGTTTCAAGTAAATTTCATTTATTCGATTTCCATTGTTGCTAACAAAATGGAGATAATAAATGAAATGAACGAGCTTATGCACTATGAATTTAGTGCAATTGATTGCTATATATCTCCTAATGGTCATCCAATGTCAATGACGCTTGAGGACGTTTCCGATAATTCTGAGTATGCAATTGATGACCGTAAATACTATTCACAGACATATAAGGTCAAAGTAAGGGGTTATATAATAAGAAAAGAAGACTACAAGGTAGAAAGAATTCCATCTAGGTTTTTAATGCCTTGGCGTGATTCAGATGCTACTGGTATCATTCATCGCAGAGGTAAGAACAGAAGGGATGAAGAAAAAGTTACATTTATGACGTTCAAACTAGATGAGGAACAGAAATTCAAAATTGAGTCATTGGTGAATGATGATGAAAACTGCCCAGTGCCAGATATGATACCAACAGACAAACCTTCAGAAATATTTGAGGAAACGAGTGACGCTGACGATTGCTGCGAAAAGAAACCCGACAGATATTATAACAAAATAATGAAGGTTATAATGAATTTCGATTGTGTGACAGAACTTGAATTTGAAATAGACAAAGATATGGTTCTTGAATCAGTAGAAACAAAAAATGTATTCGATTTCAAACTGTTGGTGAACGGTGAGTTAATGAATTTGGAAAACGATATAAAATTCATTAATGGCGATAATATAATGGTTAGAATCAGTAGGGATGACATTGAAAAAGCATCCGAGGTGACGTTGGTTGGATACGACCCAGAGGTAGCAATTGATAGCGTACTACCAGAGGTGGCAATTGATGAACCAATTGATGAGGAACATATTTTGATTAACCCTAGAGAAGAAAACGAAAATGAATGATATTTATTTAGAAAATACGTATAGAAATATGAATAAAAAACTTATAAGGCTTACAGAATCAGACCTTCATAAGATTGTGAAAGAGTCTGTGAATAGAATTTTGAATGAAATCGGCAACACAGAAGGAGGACAAAGAAGATTAGGGGCATTACAAGCAAGAAAAGTAATTAATGCAAATGGTGGCACAATTGATGACTTGTTTAAGAGTCAATCAGACAATGGAGGAAAAATATATAACTATGCAAAACAAAAGCGTTCATCTTTGGGAAATGACACAGATGAACACGGAATGATTACAAATCCTCTATATAAAGAATATGCTAATGGATACACAGAATATTTAAACTCTCATCCAGAAGAGCGTTCAAGAAGAACTGAAAGATTGAGAAAATTGGGGTACTATGGTTAAAGCACAAAAAATTATATATAAAGAGCAGCTATCAATCTGCCTCTAATCTCAAGCTACTTTTAACAAATCCAATTGACTTGTCAAATATATGAGCGAATAATTCCGATTCGCTCATTTTATTTAATACCGCCTATTGATTTTTATCAAAAAATTGTTATATTTTATATGTACTAAACAATATAACAAATGAAGCGTTTAAATAAGGAATATAAGTTAGATGTATGCAACCATGTAATTGTAAAATATGGTAGTGTCAACAAGGACAATCCACAAGTTATTTATGTAAGTGGAAAATGTTGGGTATCCCCCAAAACTCAAATGGATTATGGATATGTCATATCGAGGATTGAGAAAGAAATGAAAAAAAGTATAAAGTTATTCTTGATTGACGAAATAAATTTTACTAATAGGTTTATATTGGATTTTGACATCAACACAGATAAATTCAATATTGGCGATAAAAAGTTTCTATCCTTTGATTTCTATCTGAGGCAGAATGATTCTGATGTGAAGAAACTAAAGGATTTGAAAGAAATGCTTTCTAATAAAGTAAGCACGGTTGTCAACAACTTAGTTTATCTTTTCAAGGAAAATGGCTTTACTGTGGAGAAAAGAAAGTAATCTTATGTTATATTTATATTAAAATATACATTAAATATGAAAAGGATTATAAGGTTAACAGAATCTGACTTACATAGGATTATTAGGAATTCAGTATCTAGGATATTAAAAGAAGATGTTCTAGGAAATGACTGGCGTCAAGGTGATGATAATTCAGTCATGAACAACTATGAGCCATTTGAAGACCAGATTGATAGATACGAGGCTGAGAATGAATTCAGAAATCAGCATGATTGGGGTGCTCAAGGCGAAGAGGATATTGACCCAACACATTATAACCAAGACAGCAATGTACTAGGTTGGAATGATGATGAAGCAGAAGGGTATAAGGAAGACCCAGATTGGTATAGGGATGATGTAAACCAAGTTAACGATAGTCCGTCAGACGGAGATTTATATCGTGGCAGTTGGTAATAAAATAAAAACTATTGTTTATTTAAAATTATGGTAAGAATAATAAGGTTAACTGAAAATGACTTACATAGGATAGTTGGCAATTCTGTTAAAAGAATCATAAAAGAAATTGGTGGGGTTTACCCAGATGGGCAAATGGATATGTTTCTTGACCAAGATGGGGTTGATGAGTATAGAAGCCAATCAAATAATGGAATGATTCAAGGATTGCTAAAAGCAGAGAAACTATGCGGATGGGGTCATTCAGCAACAAAAGATATGGGAAATTATACTGTTTATACTTGCTACCCTAAAAACGGAATGCATAAAAGCAGACAAGAATTTATGGACGCAATAATAAATTTCTCTCCTAGGAAAAACAGTGTACATTTTGTATCTAACAGAGGTGGTGTGACAGATGCATTTATGGTCAGAATTGACAATATATGAGAAAGATAAAGCGAAGCCTTTAAATGAGACTTCGCTTTTTTATTTCGTTTAATAGAATGTTGTTATCTTCAATTATATCCTCAATAAACAAGGCATCGTCATACATATGATTGAAATGCTCATCGAGTCTATGCAAAGAATGGAATTTATTGAAAATATATATTATTGGAATATTGTGTTCTTTTATATAAAAAAACATTAAGAATTCAAAATATTTTTAATTTTATTTATTTTTTCGTTAATAGGTGTTTTATTATTATTTACCACATTTTTTTCAATCCAAAGACCCATTTCTTCCTCGCCATTCATTGATATAAAGGCATTATTTGTACTAGGGTCACTGACAACATCCCAACATATTAATTCAAAGTCATCACCAACAATGTATTGTCCTAGTTTTTGTTCTACTGACCCAACACCTCTTGATGATACACCAATTTTATATCCATTGATGAGAAGGTTCGCCATCTGGTCTCCGCGTGTTGTCACCATACCATATTTTCTGAAACCATATGATGTGTTAATTTCTAGTTTTCCGACAAGGGTTCTTCCTTCCCAGTGTAATTCTACTATATTTATTGCAATTCTATCTAGGTCAATGGTACTTTCTGCTGGGTGATTTAATTCGCCCAATGCCCTTCTTTCGTCAATTTTCTGCTGATATAATTCAACTTGTTTTTTTAATACTTCCTCTGGATATATTCTACCATTAGCATTTTTAATGCCGAATTTTTGGAAAACAGCGTCTACGACAAATGGGTATGGGATATTCCATTCACCATTTTCTATTCCTTCCCTAATCATTTGGTTTTCTTTTGTGTTTTTCAAAAACATAAATCCATCGTTTTCAATTAGAATACCATGACCAGTTTTACCCTCTTTAATTATATCTAATTCATTTTTTTTCATTTTTATTAATTTTTATTATAAATATTTATCACAAACCAAATATTTATAATATACAAAGCATAATTACAACGAATTAAAAAACATTAAGTGATATTTTTTTGTTATTATGTAATATTTATATTTAAAATAATGTATTAAATCTATTTTCTAAATGAATAAAAATATTAGAAGCAAAGTAGTGAAAGAATCTTTATTGGATTACAATACACTCGCTAATTCTTTGAGGGAAAATACTGAAAGTGCAGTCAAGACTCTTTTAGATGAGGCTGTACGTGATACATATGCCAAGTTATTGTCTGAGGACGATGACAAGGACTACGAAGAAGAGGAAGTGGAAGATACTAGTTCTGATATTACAAATGATGCTGATTCAGTAGATGCCTCTACGGATGGCGTAGAGGACGCTGACACTGGTAAGGAAGCAGATGAGCCAACTGACGATGCAGTAATTGATGGTGGTGATGACACTAATAGTGATGACACTAGCATTGATGATGCAAGCGTAGAGGGTGACGAATCAAGCGAAGATGGTGACGGATGGGCAGAGTTTGATAAATATAAAATATCAGACGATGAGTATGACTTTTCAAATGCGGAAGACGAGGAAATCGTAAAGGTTTACAAGCTAATGAAGAATGATGACCAGATACTCGTTCATAAGGACGATAATGGCAACGTAAACATTCAAGACAATGAAACTGGAGCTGAGTACCTAATCAATCTTGGTGATAATGGAGAAGCGACAGATGTTGCTGCATCCAACTCAAGTGATGATGATGTAATTACAGATGATGAAGGTGCTGATGATTTCGGTGCAGAAGATGATTATGAAAATGATTATGACGATATGAATGAATCAACAGAAAGAATGTTTGAATTAGTATTAGAGTACGATTCAAATGTAGGATACACTGACAATTATCAGAAAAAAGATGTAATGACAAATCCAGGCATGTCAGAGCCAGGTAAAAATGTAAACGACTGGGACGCTGGTGTTCCTCACGGAACTGAGAAACCTTGGAGTGGATACCCAGGCAAGAAAAGTAAAGCAGACAAACCATTCAATGCTGAAAAAGGAAAGCAGATTGAAGAGGGTGAGGATGTAGAAGGTTCAATGGAAGAATGTGGCAACGTTGATGCGCCAGTTGAGGAAGCAACAAACGTTGGTGGATTCGTACAGCAGAACAGCACATCTAAGTCTCACGTTCCAAACTCAAACGGACGTAATGCTCGTTCAATGAGTAAGGGTGGTAAGAGAGTTAAGGGTACTGTAACACCACGTTATAGCGGTGGAGAGGAAGATTCAGTATCAGAGAGCTTTATGAAGAGAGCGAATAAAGCACTTAGCGAAAACAAGGAATTAAAATCTACTTTAACTGACGTAATGAAGTCATTGAAGGAGGCTGCCGTTACAAACCACAATCTTGGTATGATAATCAAGTTGATTTCTGAAAACTCAACAACACAAGATGAGAAGAAAGAGATTATTTCAAGATTCTCAAAAGAGGCTAAGACAGTAGATGCATCTAAAACACTCTATGAGTCAATTAGCAGAGACCTTCAGAAATCAAAGAAAATGAACATCACTGAAGACAAGTCTCTTACAGTTGAAGGTTCAAAGAAAATCAATGAGACAAAAATCTACCAGTCAAAAGATGTGTTAGATTCTCTTGATTTAATGCACAGAATGATGAAATAATCGCACTTTTTAATTCTTGTGTATATTTATATTAAAAAATAATAAGTTAAATAAACTTCATTTATCTATATGAAAGAATTTTTATCAAGTGGTGTAGTTGGTAATATCGAGTACAACGCACAAAAACAGATACGTGAGAGCATTCAGCACCGTTGGGATGAACTTGGATTCACCGAGGGTCTTCCAGAGGGTATTAAGGAGAATGTTGCTACATTGTATGAAAATGAGGCAAAGCACTTGATTTACGAGGCTACTGCTTCAGATAATAGCGGTTCATTCGAGACCGTTGTATTCCCTATCATTCGTAGGGTATTTAGCAAGCTTCTTGCTAATGATATTGTATCAGTTCAAGCAATGAACCTTCCAGTTGGTAAGTTGTTCTTCATTCTTCCTGTTACTTCAGAGAGAGAGTGGGAACTTCCAGAAGGTGCTGCTGGTGAACCAGGTGACATCTATGATGGAACTACTGGTCGTCATAAGGGTCTTATGGGCTATGACAGAGTTAACCGTAATAAGGAAGGTCGTGTTGAGCCAAGATACTATCTCCCAGATGAGACAATTAATGAACTTAACAAAAATCAGTGGTACGTACCACAGTTGAATCAGACCGTAGCAGACGCAAAGGATTATGATGCAGCTCTTGCAGATGCTCAAGCCGCTGGTCTTGGTGTAACAGCACTTCGTCAAGCTGGTCCTGAGGTAACTCAGTATTTCCAGAAGAGTTTGTATGACTTATTCTACAATGACTTCTTGTATGACAACTCTAAGGGTAAAGTTACCATTAAAGTTGGTGAAGCTATTCCAGCATTTTTGACACCTGGTGGTGTTCGTCCATTCGGAGCTGACAACCTTAATAAGTATTTCAAGAGTGGTTTTGACGGAACTATTCGTAACTTAATCCTTGAGATTGATGGTTTCTCTTCATTCAATGCAAGCAAATTGACTGGTCCTGATGGTAACGAAATGGATACAGAAGGCTTCCTTGCATCTTTGAAAGTTATTACTCAGAAAGAGTTTACAGCTGCTGCTGCTCCTGGTTCTGACAGCGTTATGACTGCTGCTTTCCGTAAGTTTGAGTCAGTTCCTTTCAGAGTTGTTACTCAGAAATATGGTAAAGGTATCGTAGAATATGGCGCAGCTTGTGATGCTGAAGGCAAAATGTATATTGAGTTGGATTTGGCTAAACCAGTTGTTCAGCAAGCTGGTACAATCGATGGTTATATCGGTGTTGATGCAGCACAATTGGACGCAGCAATCACAGTAGATGACCCACAAGCAACTAAAGATGCTTTGAAGTCATTGTTCAAAATTGCTTGGGCACAGTATGATTCTCTTGAGCTTGAGACTGAAATTGGTGAGGTTAGCTTCAAGTTGGATTCAGTAACTGTATCAGTAGAGGAGAGAAAACTTCGTGCTACATGGTCTCCAGAGTTGGCACAAGACGTTTCTGCATTCCACAATATTGACGCAGAGGCTGAGTTGACAGCAATCCTTTCAGAGCAGATTGCAGCAGAAATTGACCGTGAGATTCTTCGTGACTTGCGTAAGGGTGCTCCTTGGCAGGCTCGTTGGGATGTAAATGGTTGGAGACGTATGGCTGCATTCTCAACTAACTATACTCAGAAAGACTGGAACCAAGAGTTGATGACTAAGATTAACCAGATTTCTGCACAGATTCACAAGTCAACACTTCGTGGTGGTGCAAACTTCATTGTTGTATCTTCTGAAATCAGCGCATTGTTCGATAACCTTGAGTACTTCCACGTATCAGATGCTTCAGCAGAGAGCGACCAGTACAACATGGGTATTGAGAAGATTGGTTCATTAAGCGGACGTTACACTGTATATCGTGACCCATATAGCCCACACTGGTCAATTATCATTGGTCACAAGGGTAAGTCACTTCTTGACACAGGTTACATCTATGCACCATATGTGCCAATGCAGTTGACTCCTACTATGTACAACCCATTCAACTTCGCACCAGTAAAGGGTATTATGACTCGTTACGCTAAGAAGATGGTTAACAACCGTTACTATGGACATGTTCGTGTTGACGGTCTTGTACATTGGTCAATCAATGAGTTTAGATAAATCGCTGACAAAACAGTTTAAAACTATAATAAAAAACCTTGACTACAAATGGTGGTCAAGGTTTTTTTGTTTTGTATAATATTTATATATAAAAAATATATTATGCAATACTTTTACATAACACAAAATAGTACTTTACCAACACTAAGAATGGAACTTATAGAGGATGGAAGGCATGACTTTAATAAATTCCATGAATGCATACAAGGTGCTGATATAACATTTACAATGGTAAATGTTGATACCAATGTTACAAAAGTAGCCAAAAACAAAGCATATATAAAGCTTCGTGAAGGCGATGATTGCACTGAACAGTATATTATATGCTATGATTGGAAAAAACACGATACAAAGGAAGCAGGAACGTTTAAAGGCACATTTGAAATAACTTTTGACCCATCACTTAAAAATGATGAGTATAATTATCCTAGTGGTATATTGAATATGCCAATAAGAGAGTCGCTTTATATAATCATACAATAATTTTTAGTTTTTAATTAATTTTTTTTTTTATTCGTTTATATTTATATATAGTAATACATATATAAATATGAGAAGATTAACGACAAAAGAATGGATTGAAAAAGCTAAAAAAATTCATGGGAATAAATATGATTATTCAAAAGTTAATTACATTAATAACAGTACCAAAATTTGTATAATATGCCCCATTCATGGCGAATTTTGGATGACTCCAACTGCCCATGTTGATGGTAAACAAGGATGCAAAATCTGTAGTGGAAAAAAACTCACAAAGAATATTTTTATTGAAAAAGCTAGAAAAGTTCATGGTGATAAGTATGATTATTCTAAAGTAGAATACATTGATAATAAGACTAAGGTTTGCATAATATGCCCTATTCATGGCGAATTTTGGCAAAAGCCAGTTAACCATTTACGAGGACAAGGTTGCCTTAAATGTGCTAATGAGTATTCCCCATCAACAGAAGAATGGATTGAAAAAGCTAGAAAAGTTCATGGTGATAAATATGACTATTCCAAATCAGTGTATGTTAACACTGTAACTAAAGTGTGCGTAATTTGTCCTAAACATGGCGAATTTTGGATATTTCCAAATAATCATTTAAAAGGTAATGGATGCCCAAAGTGTAAAAAAAGTAAACTTGAAAACATATTAGCATATTATTTAATGAAAAATAGCATAGAATTTACTTATATAAAAAAATTTGACTGGCTAAAAAATAAAAATCCCATGAGTTTAGATTTTTATTTACCAGAATATAATGTTGCAATTGAATGCCAAGGAGAACAACATTTGATTAAAGGTAGAAATTTTACAAATGTGCTACAATTAGAAAATGATTTATTAAAAAATAAATTATGTAAAGAGAATGGCGTAAAATTATTATATTTTGGTTATACACCTATAAATGAAATAAATTGTAACAAAACAATTTACAATAAAAATAATTATTTTACAAATATGGAAGAACTTTATATCGTTATTAGAGAAAAATAAAAGGAGAGAAAGCATCATTTCTCTCCTTTTTCTTTTATAATATCATCAAGTTTCTTTTTTTCTTCTTCTGTGCATAAATCATAAAATTTCTGATAGTTTACTTGTAAGTCATACAGTTTGTTTTTTACGTCCTTAAGTTCATTGAACATTGAGCCATAATAGGCTTTGAAATGATAATAATTTTTAGGTGTTACACTATCAATAATTGCCATATCTCCTGACGCGCGGTTGATTATGTAATCTTGAGGTTTAAAAATTGGTTCTATCATATCAATTTATCATTAACACATTTTTTATTGCTAGTTTATTTTCAACTTCTTCCAAAGTTTCCCCAAATCTAAAAAAAATTCTCCCTTCTTCTGGATATTCGTCATAGCCATCCAAATTTTCCCATGCTAACGCTATTATACCGTCAGTACAATCTTGAAAACCGAAACAGCAGTTGTCTTGGATTAAATCTAGTTTTATTTTCATTTTAACGATATGGATTTCATAAATATACTCTTCATCTGGTGTTAGTCCATTAACTAGACAACAAGGTTTCTGGTCAAAGTTTTCTCCCCAAAACCCATCAATGTCATTTGTAAAAATAAATTCATATCTGTAATACCCATCTGTTTCTTCGCCAATTAAACGTATGAAGCCTAGTTTTACAATTTCTTCATCTTCCATATTAACTTTCATCTTCTAATTTCTCAATCATTTCTTTAAGTTTGGCTATTTTTTCCTCTTTGGTACTATTTTCTGGAATATAGCACACTTCTTCGCAAGTTATATTATTATCAATTTTTCCTCTATTTTCTTCCGCAATTTTATCTAAAATGCCTATTTTGTCTAGACTTATGATTTGTTTTACTTTTTCTATATCGGTGTTTGCTGTTGGTTTTTCAGTTGTATCTGAGCTTGCTTCATGTTTATATAAATAACGATTAACTAACGGTTTGTCTTTCATTTTTTGAATAATAGCATTAATTCTTTTAACTCCTTCATCGTTACCTAATAAATCGTGGATTTTCTCTTCTGCAACTCTTTCTGCGTCATATGGATTAACATCAATGATGATATTGTTCTCAACTATATATTCTATTTTCTTACCATTTTTATTAGTATATATTTTACCCCTTTCGATAAATAAATTTTCAATATCTTTTAATTCAATTTTAAATTCCATAACATTTCACATTAGTTTTATTATTTTTCATTTTCGCTAACAATTATATTATCTATAATTTCTTGTTTACCCCTTACTTTATCAAACATTTCTTTATAAAAAGTATCAGAATAAACTTGATAGTAAATAGTTACATTGTTTTTTTGATTAAGCCTATGAATTCTATCTTCTGCTTGCAAATTATCACCACTAACCCATGAAAAACTGTTGAATATGGCAACACGACCAGAAACTAGTGTTAATCCCACTCCAGCTGAATGTATGTTACCTATAAACACCTTGATATTTGGGTCATTCTGAAATCTTTCAACAGCCTCGTTTTTCTTTTTCATGGAAAGCTTTCCGTTGTGATAAACGCATAAATTCCCAAAATGTTTTCTAATTGTGTTCAATTCTTCATCGAATGAACAAAATATGACAACTTTATGTCCTAATTTGATGCATTTTTCAGCGAGTTTGATTGTCTTATCTGTCATAGACTTGGCTAGCCATTGTCGCAGCATAATGCCTTCAGTAATACTCCTATATTTCTCAATGTCCTCTTTACCATGACCTTGTTGTGCTGCCAAATATTCCTCCCATACGCTGTCATATTCTTTTTTCTCTTTTTTAGTTAATTTATAATTTAAAACTTTAATGGTTTTCTTTACGATTTTACCAAAATCACTTTTCAATCTTCTTAGATAATACGGTTTAACAACCTCTTGTAATTCATCGAGATTTGAAGAACCATCTGTTACCCATATTTTTTCACAATTCTTGTCAAGAATTTCATCTAACTGCTCTTTCTCTTCATCTGTCAACGCATACCAATTTTCTTTCTTTTTCTTCCTACAGAAAATTGCACAATATGCATCACGCTCTTTTTTATTATAGAACCAACGTCCATCGCAATATCTTTCAACATAATACTTCCAATCGTTTGCTAACGGAGCGTCTATAATTTTTAATATGTTGAAGAAATTTATAGGGCGATTCGTAATTGGCGTTCCAGTTATTGCATATATACCTTTTGGATTACTTCTACCAAGGAGGTCAGATACAATTTTGAATATACCACTTGTTGTATTAGATAACCTATGTGCTTCATCAATTATTACTAGGTCAAACTTTGATTGGTATAATTGACTGTTACCCATAGCTTCACTTATCACAGCTTTCTTTCTAGACACAACAGTTTTCTCCTTAACAACCTTTACAACTTTTCCTTCATCGTTTAAGTTAAGTTCTTTTTTCTTAACAACCTCAGTTGGAACTTCATAGAAATTTTTCAGTATGTCATAATTAATAATTGTGAATTTATTCTCTTTCCATTTACTTCCTTCTACAATTGTTATGTCATCACTTGGTACTAATAACTCCAATTCCTTTTTCCATGTCATCTTTACAGAAGCAGGACATATTATTAATATTTTCTGATATTTGTCTTCCAATGCCGCTATGATTGCTGCTAATGTCTTACCACTACCCATTTCGCTAGCTAGAATCCCCTTTTTACGGCTCGTAAGGAACTTTACAGCCTCTTCTTGATAAGGATAAAGGATTCGTCCACTTCGCTCGTTGTAGGGCTTAAAATCGATTTCTTTCAAATTCCAATCCTCAGATAAGAAATCAGTCAATATTGCTCTTTTTGGTGCAAATACTTCAACTGCTTTTTCTTGTGACCTTCTATAGATACAATAGAAATGGTAGAATTGGTTTGTCTCTCCCATGTACCAAGTAATCTTGAATCTATCTGGTATAAACTCGGTATTCCATTCTTCTTGACGTTTCTTTCCATACCAATCTGGGATTCTAACAATCTTGTTAATCAGCTTTGGCTCTTTATCGTGATTGTACAATACATACTCAGCCTCAAAATCATTCATTGTCTTTGTCTTATAGACGAAAACAGAATTTTTGAGACGAATTATGTAAGAGTTAGTTCCATTATACTCTTTCAATAAATTATATGCATCATTAATTTTATCTAATGATAGTGCCATTTTATATTATATTTTAACTAGTTAAAATATAATATAAAATATGAAAAAATCAAGACCTACCAATTGTTTTTTTTCATATATTTATATAATATATTAAAGTTTTTTATGAAAGTAATAAAAATTAATGAATCTCAGAAAAAAAGATTATTTGAGGCATATAGAGAAGGGTTTTCGCTAAAAGAGCTTTCAGCGTTAGGCAAAAATGGATGGGGTGCTCAATATGATTACTGTGTCAAATGGTTAGGAGAACCAAATAATTTTGGCTCTTCTAGATGCGTTTTTACGCTTAGTGATAATATGATACTAAAATTAGCTATGGGTGGTCAATATAAGGCAGGAATTGCGCAAAATAAGCAAGAATATGAAATGTATCGTTCTTATGACAGTCCATTGTTAGTTAGAATATTTAAAGCAGACGAAAAATATACATATTTAGTTTCAGAAAACGTAGTTCCAGCAAAAGATATTGATTTTGAGAAAATATTAGGAATACCTTTTTACGGAACATCACATCAAAAATCTTTAAAGATGCCTGCAATAGTAGGCTCAGAGCCTCAAAACTATAATGGAAAAAGAAAAAGTGATTATACAGTTGGATATGACAAATATTTTGACGGGGAGAAAAAATGGCATGAAACATATTATTATGGAGATAAAATGGAAAGCTTGTACAATGTTTTCTGTTATATAGAGGCTAATTATGTGACGGATGAGGGATATTATGATGAAACATACGAAAATATAATAAATAACTCAGAATGGTTAAGCGAGTTCAAAAATTTCGTCGAAAATACGGGTATGTCTGATTTCTGCCAAATAGATAATTTTGGAATGGTAAACAGAAATGGAGAGCCAACGCTTGTGATTCTTGACAGTGGCTTAAATCTTGACGTTTGGGATAAATATTATGCAGATTAATTATGGGTAAAATACAATTTAACGCAAAAAACATTAGGCGAGTTCCTATCAATAGAAACAGTCTATTTTATGATGCAGAATCATTTGCATTGGAAAGAGAAATAGGGAAAAACTACATAGAGCAAGACATGGGGCAAACTGTTATTCTGTACCAAGTTGACGCATCTAAAACGCAAGTTGATGCTGTATATGGAGAGACAGACCCAGATGATGTGACATACAAGACACCAATTGAGATACCTTGTGTCTATAAGATAGAGGAGCCAGAACTTAAATCTTATGATAAAGAGAAGCAATTGGGAACTTATATGAAAACTGGTAAACTTACCGTTGGTGTTTACCAAGAAACATTGGATGAACTTAACGTAGATATAAAAAAAGGAGATTATATTGGTATACAAATATCACCTGAACATATGGAGTTTTTTGTCGTGAACAACGATGGCAGAAATAACTATAGCAATTCTCACACACTATGGGGAACTATTCCACTATACAGAACTGTGCAGTGCAGCCCAGTTGATTCATCTGAGTTTAAGGCATAAAATAATAAAAATGGAGAGTAAACAAACTCTCCATTTTTATTATTTTAAACATTGCTTTTCAGCATCTTTTCTATTTAGATATACAGTAACGCCCATAAAATCATCTTTTAAAACATCTGTATTGAGTTCAGAAATTTTAAAACACCCAAAGGATTTACACCCTATATTATGAATTGGTCTTCGCATCCAAGTAACACCGTCTCTCACAATCATTACCTTTTCTCTACTACCACTTATAAAATAGAAAAAACATTTGTCGCTTTCGTAGACCATAGGGTTTTTTTTACCACTTACATAATACATCGTAAAATTTCCATTAAAAGCATATTCTTCATTGTTTAATGTTGCTTTTTGATTAAAAAAATCTAAAAATGTTTTCATTTGTGTTTTTTTTTTTGCTTAATAAAAAATATTTCAAAGCAAATATATAAAAAAAAATGCGAAATAGCAAAACTATTTCACATTTTTTAATTAAGGTTTGTTGATTATTCCTTTGGGTTAAATTTAAAACCCCCTTGTTCTATCATTTTTTTCTTAAAATTGTCCATTTCTTCATCATTGTCAAAGAATATGGTACTTGTTGTTTCTGTGTGTTTTATTTTTTTCATTTATATTGCTTTTAAGTAATTATGATATTCTTACATATTTTGAAAGAATTGAATCAATATCGTAGCCATCAAGTTTATTGATATATCCTCCCCAATCTCCACATTGTTCCATTCCAGCCCAAGGATGAACGTGATGCATAATGCAACCTTTCATTATTTTTAGCAATTCAACAAGTTTGTCTCCCATTGGGACTTGGTGCAGATTGTCCATAATTTCATCCATCTTCTCGTCCAAAATCATATGGTTTTTATCCTTTAGATTATGAGCAATATTATCATCTTTATTACTCATGATATTGATTCTATTGGCAACCATATTGATGATACTATTTCCTTGCTGATTTTGTTTTTTTGTTAATCCACTCTTATATTTTAATTGTATATAAGCTGGGTCAGTCCCATTAAATATGATATTCCCAACCATATTGGGATTTGGGTCGTTTGTGGCTTCTCCACGAACACCAGCTCTAAGTTGAACTTCACTTTCTTTTGTGGTTTTATTATATCTTAAAATAACATCTTCAGCACCCCTACCAATAACAGCAACATCTGATGACTTTGGATACGCACCCTTCGTATCATCATTATTGGACACCCTTTCCAATGGTTTATTATGCACTGGTTCCATTAATAACGATGTGGCATTTTTTGGCTCACAATATGCATTAAATTGTGGTTGCGAAATTATAGGACCGATATAATATCTTTGTCCATTGGATGATGCATCATATATTAGAAGAACAGATTCTCCCACTTTTGGGATGCTTTGAAATGTTTTTGGTAATAGAGGAAATGCCCAAGGAAGATATTTTGGTTCATTGTTCTTTGGGTAGTCTTTGCCTTCAATTTCTGCTCTTACTCTAAGACCATCGTAAGGTTTATCCAATTCATGTAATCCATCATCAATGTATGAAGAGTTTATGTTTTCAACTTCCCTTACTTTTGCGACAACAACTCTAAATTCACTCATCACTTAAAACGCCTCTCTTTTTAAGTTCATCGGTAGCCTTTCTATATAAGAAATCCAAGTCTTCCAACTCGTGTACCAATTCTATTATTTTACTCTTACGAATGTCGTATTCATTATCATAACTCATAACTTTTATATTAATTTCTGAGTTAGACATTTTTGAAAAATCTACATTTCTATCCATATACATTAACATTTGTAATTAGTTAATATCTGCATATCCCATACTTGGTGATGTGTTGAATCCTTGAATAACAACTGGTCCGCCAGCATTACTTCCAAATCCTGTTAACATCATTGAGCCTGGTTGTATTCCTACTTGTATAGATGCATCTTTTTTTATCGCTCTATATATTTCATTTGTGTTTGCGAATGTAAAACCAACTGTTAGATTTGCACTACCGTCTGGCATTACACCAGTAGGAATACCTAGCTTATTTAAATCTTTTGTA
>Ga0247610_10000327_pt1 | contig 73206 bp, 58 predicted proteins | sample 174DNAGHGhighgp2_FD_193483 | JGI IMG/M metagenome (GOLD analysis project Ga0247610, IMG submission 193483) | Sheep rumen microbial communities from Palmerston North, Manawatu-Wanganui, New Zealand - 1742 DNA GHGhigh gp2 | ecosystem: Host-associated > Mammals > Digestive system > Stomach > Rumen...
AGGGAATCAACAACAAGATTAAGGTGATGAAGCGTGAGGCTTATGGCTTCACGGACGACCGATATTTTGGGTTGCGTCTGCTGGCCATGCACGATGCAGGTATCACGTCATTCCTGTGAAGACCCTTATTTTTAATGTTGTGAATAACACCTGTTATAGTACTCGCATCTACATCCTTTCGATATTTGTCAACAATACAATGAATGTCTTCACGCTCACCAAAATAGCACTGAGGCTGAATAGTACCTTTGTCAAATTTCTTTGCAAACTCTTCCGATTTGCTAAAATACGTCATAGCCAAAGATGACAATTCTTTGTTTTGAACCTTACCCTGTATAGATTTTGCACAATAACATACAGCCAAATAGAAACATGCATTTAAATAACCCCAACCGCTCTTATTGCCATCTACATATTGGCATTCCCATTCTTTCAATAAATCAATAGCTTCATCAAGAGAGAATTCTTCAGAACTATATAATTTTAACATAAAGAGTGTTTCGTAACTTTTTACATCTCCTTGGTTTTTTTGATATTCCAAAACACTTTCTATCTCTCTCTTTTCCTGATTTGTTAAATTGCTATAAGCCCTTCTTGTATCTTTGGTTTTGGTTCTACTGTAAATAATTGATTTCACAAGTAGACTTCCATATAAAAGTTTCTTTTCTCCAGACTCTGAACTATACCGAGTACGATAACGTTGAATTGATTCTCGATTCTGCCCTACAAGATTTTGATGGAATAGTCGAACAGACTCGTAGATTGGTAAGGAGTTCATAATTTGTGTAAGCCCATCATTTTTAAAAGTATAGCAGATTTGTTCAAATAAGTCAAGAATGTTACCTAATTTTTCTGTATAATCTGAATAGATGGGATTTGTTTCACAGAAAAGATAGTCGTTGCAGTCAAGCAATTTTTGGCCTAACATAATTGTTTCTTTAAACAATTGACTTTCAGCAGCATAGCCATAGGGACTAGCGGGACTTAACTGGATGCTTTTCTCAAAAGCATCGTATGCAGAGTCTGTCCATTCAACTAGACAATCTTCTATTTCCCGAATATCTACACAGTCAGGATCTTCATTCATATCACGATTAAACTGCCTAGCAAGCGCATTAATCCTTCGTCTATAAAGCATCCCTTGCATATGGTGCAAATCAGAATCATTCGGCGTCAAATCAAATGCCTGATTTAGATTATCTTGAGCATCAGCAAACAATCTATCGTTTATTTCGATTTCTTTTGTTATTGAAGTCTTTTCATATAGGAATCGAGCGAAATGACCTCTAAATATTGAGTCTTCTGGAAAAGCTTTCACTAATGCGGAAAAAAGAGATTCTGCCCGTTCTGTGTCATCTAAATCTTTAACAAGAAGAGAGAATTTGTTCTTGATATTCCCTTTGTCTTCGATAGCTCGATAATCTGCATTTTTGCGGATAATAAACACACTATACAACATGTCTTTGTCATCTGAACCGAGTTCACCTGCTTTTTGGCAAAGTGAAATAAAGTTCTTTGCAAAATCTGAAAGACCTGCTTCCCAATTTACTTTATAAGCACTTAGTATGAACTTAGAGAAGCGATTGTAGCGAGGACGCCAAATTCCTGTTGGTGTTCCGTCTTCCGTAGACTCTTCGATGAGCAATTTCTTAAGAGCTTTTTGAATTTCTTTGCTATAAAACCGAATAGAAGGATGCATTGTATCCCCCCATATAGGTTTTAGCAATGTTTGATTTATTCCCAAATCAGAATATTTAAATACAAAACCCACATAAGCACAAAATTCTTTTAAATTATCAGGAAGTGTATCCATCCACTCTTTAACATATGATGACAAGTTGTTACTTGTCTCATTATCCTTGAGCATAAGTGGGAAATCAATGACTTCTAATGAGCTATTATTCTTTTTCGCATCAGATAAAAGACGTTCTGGTAGTCCAAGTTGTTTATATTTTTCTTCAAATCTGTTCAGCTCATCATTTCTAAGAAAGGATTCTAGTAATGCAACATTTTCCTTTTGATGATATGTTGCACCTGTAAAAGGTTCAACATAAAAAAACACAACTTTCTTAGCCGCATCAGACATCCTCTTCACTAAATTGTCAAACTTTTCACGACCAACACGTTTAGATTCAACAATCGCCAAAATGGGAGTGTTATCAGTTTCCTCAGAAAGTTGGCGCAAATATTGTTCTGTCAACCGAATATTACTACAATTTCTTATATCAACAACAGTGCATGAAATGATACCAATTTCATCTTCTTTTTTTATGTCATATCCTAATCGCCTAGCTAAAGTCGTTGCGCCACTACCAGGTCTATGACGTAATGTGTATACAGATGTTCTTCTTGTTGTTCGAATAATCTCAGAAATTCGTTGCTTTACAATGCGATACAGAGTCCTTTGTACATCACATTGCCTATCTAATTCTTCCAAAGTAATTTCTGCACCCGAATAAAAGTCCCATTTCCGTTCTTCTTTTGTTTGAGTGGGACTAAAAAACTCTATGCCAGCGGCCCTATATCTTTCCCTTGACTCCGTCAAATCTTTGGAATTACCGCGAACTAAAAGCCTTGTCGGATTAGACTCTGCAAGAATTGGTTTTATGTCTGCTATGTGATGGACAAAATCTCCAAACGTAGCATCAATAAAAGAGATTTGTACGCCATAATCATCACTCCACTCTCTCAGACGTTCTTGATAAGAAGAGTCCTTAGTGAATGAAATAATCTTACAGCGTTCCTGTACAGCATCCCAATTTCCAAAAACGTTTTCCAACTTTTCAAAAAGACGAAAAGTCAGTTTAGGACTACTACCACAAAAATCAAAAATCAAGTAGTCATTAGTCAATCCTGTCCTTACAATTTTTGAAAAAACATTTTCAAAAAGTTTGGGAGTATCTCTTAAAGTCTTCGTGTCGTCAAATCCGCTTAAATCCACACGTCCTTTAGCAAACAACCAATTTGTCAAATTAGAGATTCCTGATACTTCACTTATGTTGTCTGTAATAATCCTTAAAGAAGATTTCTGAACTGATGGTGCTTGCTCAAATAATCCATCTTCCGTTTTTTTATTCAAATCTACAACAAAATTCCATTGTATACGATAAAATTCTTTCAGTTGGTTAGCGGATAATGGCTTGCCAAACTTGTCTGTTAGGATTTCGGGTAATAAGGCAATGTAATTCACGCCAGGTAATTGCTCGAAGCGATTCGTTAATTCATCTAAGACAACAAAGTCATTATTTTCGTTTAACACTTGCTCTGTTCCAATTTCACTATTGCCAACTTCTGGTTTTGGAAGAGATTCGAAAAAGTTATATAAATTCGAACTCAATATTTTCTTTAGGTTCCTTATCCACATCCAAATGGATTTTTCGAGAGCCTCTGCTTTAATTCTTGCATCTTCATCGGATGCAGAATGACTACCTTCACCACTAATTTCTCCATAACGAGAGATAATCTCGTTAAAAGTGCTATCAATGGATTTCTTCAATCTTTTCATTACTTTTTCATCAGATAGAAGATGCTGATTCTTATAAAAGATAACACATTTTGCCAACATTGCTAGGCTACTGCCTTCTTTTGATTCGCAAGGTATATTCTGTACCTCACATGTGCCAGCTCTCCAATCACAATTAATTTGTTTATTTCCATTGATTAAGTCGTCACAAAGGGAGTTGTTTGTCAATACGTCATATATAATTAACTTGCAGAAACGTTCAAGCGCGGGACGCATGTGTCTTAAATAGAATACAAAATTGGAACTATTGTATTTTGCGATAGATTCTTTATAATCCTTTATAAATTCTTGTTGTAAACTATTCATAATATTTTGTGTTTAAAGAGTCGACTACTATTAACACTTTGACACTTTTTAAAAGTCGTGAGATTAATTGCTGGTGTCTGTACATCTGGTTGAGCTTTATTCGTACATCACTTGCTGTTGGTTATAGAATTTTTACCAAGTTGCTCAGCTACTAACTAATAAGTTTGCCAAAACTGTTTGTTGTCTTAGTCTATTCAAATTCTTCATTCTTCAACTATTTTAATTCTGGCACAAATATACAAAATTACTTCGACAAATAATCAGTTTGGATATAAAAATCAATTTAAAACCATTACTAAACTCATGATTATTTCTAAATTACATCAATTTAACTAAGTTTCTGCACTTGTGTCTCAAATGCGTTGCAAAGATACTACCTGTTTATGTTTGCTACAAATATTTCCATCTTCCTAACGGTTCCATTCTTCTTGGAACCAATTTTTGATAATGAAGTTGTCAAAATAGAGGTGTTTACCCTAACATATATATGGTTTTTAGATAGTGCAAAGATACACATTTATAAATAAAGATATGAAATCTGCCAAAAGAAACATGAAAAGCAAGAAAAAGTCCCAATGTCCCCCATCGTTTGAATATATTTCGTATCTTTGCAAACAAATCGAAATACTATGTATTACATTTGGACTGACGAGAGTGATTCATCTGGTAAATATTATGCCAACTTTTATGGGGGCATACTTATCCAGTCAGAGCATTACGAAGAGGTGCTCTTACGACTATCTGCTGTTGCTAAAGATGTTGGACTTGAGAACGAAGAGATTAAGTGGCAGAAAGTGAACGACTATACGGAGGAACGTTACGAGAATATTATGGACGTTTTGTTTGATTTGTTGAACGAAGGGAAAGCCAAAATTAGAATCTTTTTCCGTCATCGTCAGTTTGAGGCATACGGTTTAACAAATGAACAAAGGAGAAAAGAGTATCCCAAACTATATTATCAATTCATTAAAAACGACTTTGGACTAATATATAGCAATCCAAAAGGAAAGAATGTAAGATTGAGATTACTCATTGACGATATGCACATTACACCCAGGATTCAACATAGGTGTTACAACACCCATTACTAAAAAGGAAGATTTGTGGGAACGACCATATCTGCACTGGAACTTTGTACCTAAGTTCTTCACGAAAAACGAGAAGTTTACCAAACATCAAAAAACAGAAACAGCCCCGTACAACCTACACTAGTGAGCTACGTCAACGTAGCCTTTCAGTTGTAAAGGACTTATTTCTGCATACAAAGTTACAACTTTATTTTGTATTTCCAAAGGTTTTAATAAAAAAGTTGTTTTCAAATAAAGAAAGCGTTAATATTGCTCTATCTGCTTTCGAAGAATCTCCTTAATTTGCTCTCTTAAAGCCAGAGGCTCCATCACTTCGAGATACTGTCCATACGCAAGTATTTTGCCACGCAATTCGCGATTGGGTTCAATCGTTAATGCGACTTCACCATACCATTGACCATCATGCTCCCCAAAAGGAAGCGTTTCTTTTTGGCTATGATGCAGGGGCTTGGTCAACAATAGACCATGTTGGTATTCTGTTTTTGAGCGAATAACAACCTCTTCAACCTTTGCTCCTTTCTCATGGGTTACACCTATTTTATTATTAAAGAACTGTTGATAATAACCTTTGGGAGCTGGAATGTATTCTATATCTTTCACGGTGAGTACTTCCCCAATGATTCTGTCTAATGGCACATTATAAGCGTGACACGGTTCGCGGTCAGCCTCTCCGAATACAAACCAACGACCATTATATTCTTTCAAGAACTGAGGATGAAAGGTCAATGTGAATGGCTCCTGTCCGAATCGTTGGTAATCGAATTGGAGAACTTGCATGTTGGTAATAGCCTTAAAGAATACAGGGAGAAGATGAATATTGGTAAGGTTTTGCTCCATGCTTGAACTGATACGCATATCCCCATTGACAGACTCTCTATTTGTATCAAGTAACAATTGGGTGTTTTCAAAAAACGCAGAAAACCAACTTGCCGGTAAGATACCTGCAGAAGCTTTGCAAAATGTCACATAATCTTCTACCGATTTCTGAACAACAGCCTTACGCTCTTGTTCCAATGGATCGTTGCTTTCACCGATATATCTATACGCCTTACCCTTGCTTAGTCCATTATCCTTTATACTACCAGGACAAGCCTTCTCCAATGCCTTCAATACTTCTGGGAATGCTTTCTTTAGTTCACCATAGCCTGGTTCGCTATTGCACGCTATTCTATGATAATAGTCTTTTGGTCTGCCACAATACAAGGCGAGTATATCAGCATAACTGACAAATTCACGTTTCATCAGTTCGTCATATATCAGATTTACAAATTCTGACCTAATGCCAACTCCTGCAAAAATGTTTTTACTGGGCATAATCATGATGTTTAGGACATTGCAAAGGTATGAAGAAATCATTATGTTTGCAAGTATTTTTCTTTTTTAATTTGCCTTCATACAAAATAAAATAGAATGTAAAAAGTGGCGTTTCTATTTCTTTTTTTAGGAAATAAATGTAACTTTGCACATGAATGAGGAAAACAGTTAGAAATATATTGATTGGCTTGGGTTGCATCATGGCTTTGCCAGTGTTGTTATTGGTAGTGGCGATGGTGTTGCTCAACTCAGACACGATGCAAAACAGGTTGCTGGCGTATGCCACCGAGCTCTTGTCGGAGAAACTGAATACGGAGGTGAGCATCGGCAATGCAGACATTGACTTGTTTCAACAGAAAGTAAGGTTGGACGATGTGGATGTAAAAGACTTACAGCAACGTGAAATGCTCCAAATAGAATCTATGGGTGTTGCCGTCAACCTCAGGAGTCTGCTACACGATGAACTGAAGATTACCGAAGCAAACATCAGTGGGGTAAACGCACAATTGTTTAAAGAACATCCTGACTCAGCGAGTAACTTTCAATTCGTGATAGATGCTTTCAAGAATGACAAGAAGAAGAAACACGGCAAGAAATTAGCTTTTGAACTGGATAAGTTGACCGCTGAAAGAATCAACCTTGCATATAACGGTCAACAGTTGGCTTTGCAACGCATAGACTTTCGTGAGAAAGGAAAGAAAGACCTGATAGGCATTGACAGTTTGCGACTGCACATCGACAACCATAAACCTCTGAAGAGGTTAGGAAAACCGCACCGTGGGTATTTTGACACGGGGCACATGGACATCGTAGCAAATGCTCGAATAGAAATCAATATTCAAGGCAAAGATTCAGTGAGCGGAAAGATGGTTTCTTGCGATGCTAAAGACCATGTTTCGGGTCTCTATATACCACGTTTACAATTTGACTTCGTGGGCAACAAGGAAAGGATGCAACTGAACGATGTTCACATCAACTTGAAAAACACGAAACTTACCTTTGCCCATGCTCACGTAAAACTACCCAACAAGAAAATGGGGAAGAAACTCTTCTACTACACCTCTACCATCAAGGGCAAGGTGATATTGACAGACATCGCCCACCCGTTTGCTCCCATACTGAAAGACTTCAAGATGCCTCTCTCCCTACATACGAAGATGAGCGGTGATGACAACTCGATACATTTCAGAAACATACATGTGGCAACCTACGACAAGAAACTGAGAATCGAGGCTAAGGGAAACCTGCATCACTTAAAGGGTAAGCATAAGTTGCACATTCATTTCGACGTAAAGAAGATGACGACAACGGGAACCAAAGTGAGACAAATACTCAAACAACTGCCCACCAAGAAATTCATGATGAAACAACTTGAGGCTTTGGGAAACATTTCTTATCATGGGTCTTTCGACATTTTATGGAGAAAGGAAATGTTCAGGGGAAAGATACACACCGTGGCTGGACCGATGGACTTCAACTTCTCGCTTGATGGAAACAGCAAGTATGCTACGGGAATGGTCAACACGGATTCTTTCCGCTTAGGCAACGTGATAGGCATGAAAGACATCAAGAAGGTGGTTTGCATGGCTGATTTCAAGTTTGACTTCTCCAAGCAGCGAACAGCCTTGGTGAGAAAGATGAGGGGCGGAAAGTTGCCAATAGGTGAGGTAAATGCAACTATCAAGGAAACCGACTACAAGTTTTTGAAGCTAAAAAACATTGTGACCAGCATCAAAAGCGACGGTGCCGTAGCTCAAGGCAGTGTCAGCAACAAAGGAAAACTCATTGACCTGCTCTGCGACTTCTCGTTTACCAATACCGACTCGCTCCACAAAATGAAAATCAAGACTCACATCAAACTGCATAATATCTTCAGCAAGAAAGACAAAGTAAAAATGACCAAGGAGGAAAAGGAACAGTTGAAAGAGGAGAAAAAACAGCAAAAGGAGGAGAAGAAACAACTGAAAGAGGAAAAGAAGCTATTGAAGAAACAGCAGAAAGAGGCTCGGAAGAAGGAAAAAGAAGCAGCCCGACAGACTTAATACCACTTCAGCCCATGCTCTTTGCAATAGTCGATAGCGGGTTGATAGCCTTGAAACGTGGCTTTGTGAATCCACCTTAATCCCATGCGCTCATTCTTGGGAACACCTGTACCAGTCATTAAGAACCAACCCGTGGCAAACTGTGCTTGCGCATCGCCACCATTAGCAGCCAACTCATACCAAAAGACACATTCTTCCAAGTTTTTCTCCACTCCGTCACCATTCCAATAAGCCGCCCCTACATTCTTCTGACTGAGGATATGGCCTTGGAAAGCTGCCTCACGGTACCAAAGGAAAGCCTTGTAATGGTCAACGGCAACGCCACTACCAAGATAATAGGCATTTGCCACATTCACCTGCGACTGCATATCGCCCTTATTGGCTGCCCGCATATACCACTCAAAGGCGTGTTCATGACTTTGCTCTACACCCTTACCATGATAGTAACATTCGCCAACATTGAAACAACCATAGACATCGTCGAGCTGAGCTGCTTTCATGTACCATTCAAATGCCATCTCGAGATTCATCTTCACCCCATAACCTCGCTCATAACACACACCAAGGTTGTTCATCGACTTTGCATCTCCCTCGTATGCTTTCTTGCGGTAAGCATCTGCCTTATTCCTTTCTTTGGGCATGGTTTATCTTTTTATCATTTATCGTTCTTGTATATCTTCTTGGCGTTCCCCCTTATATCACACATTGCCTAAGTACACATGTTGCACGCCTTCTTCCTGGGCTATCAGTTGTGCTTTTTTTAAGGTAGAAAGTGGTGTAGGTGGAATGTCTCTCATCTTGAATTGGGGGAAAAACCTACTGAAATGAAGCGGAGAATTAGCCAATCCATTTTTCACTATCCACTGACACATTCTACGTATCATATCCATATCGTCATTGACACCTGGGATTAGGAGATAGGTAAGTTCTATCCACACCCCGGCATCGTGCATGGCAAGAATCGTATCAAGCACCACAGAAAGATGACCACCACTCACTCGCTGGTAAATATCATCACTAAATGATTTCAAGTCTATGTTAGCAGCATCAATGAAAGGCAAGAGGTCGGCAAGAGGCTCTTGACAAACGTATCCTGCCGTTACGAGGATGTTCCAAAGTCCTTTATCGTGAGCCAACCGAGCCGTGTCTGCCACATATTCTATATAAGTAAGAGGTTCTGTATAAGTATAAGCTATGCCTGGGCAATGGTGTTCCAAGCAGAGATCGACCACTTCTTGAGGTGAAAGGTTGTAATGCCCCACTTCGTTTGGTGTCACTTGTGATATTTCATGGTTCTGGCAATTCAAGCAACGAAAGTTGCAACCCGTACAAGCAATGGAGAGACACTGCGTACCTGGATGGAAATGATACAAAGGTTTCTTTTCGATGGGGTCGATAGCCAACGAACAAGGTTGTGCATAAACCTCACTGACGAGTGTTCCGTCATAGTTGCGACGACTACGGCAAACGCCCGTCTTTCCGTTTGCTATCCTGCAATGATGTGGACAAAGGATACATCCTGCCACGTCATGGTCTAAACGATGATAATACCTGCACTCTTTCATCTTGTTTTAAAACACGATGGCCTCATATACAAACAGTTCGGCATCACGCCACCCATTCCAACCCAATCCTGCCTTGTCTTGAGAGCAATGTCCTAAAAACTCTTCCTTTGTCCAATTCACTTCATCAGCAACCTGGGGCAGGAATGTTCCACTGAGATAACCTTTACGGATAAAGATACCATGTCGGTGCAACTCAAATTCATCAATACTATTGATGCGCTTCATGGGTGTAAGGACAGAAATCTCGATGTCGATGTCATCAAGTTCTGCACGACGCAATGGTTGGAAACGTGGGTCTTCAAAAACAGCAGACCTTGCCATCTCTGCCACTACCTCACGGAGAGGCATATCCTCACCAAAATGCCCCATGCAACCCCGCAGATAATCATATTCGCGAAGTGTTACAAAAGCACCGCACTTCTCATCGAGCTTACGGTTTAAAGAATAGAGACTGGAAGAGTGAGAGACTGGCTTACCATCCAAAGAATCCATGATACTGGTCAGGGCAATGTCTTTCAGCATCATCTTGTCTTCTTCTGACAACGAGAACACTCTTTCTCCTTTTCTCAAGATGGCGAAAGAGTGATAACCCACCACCCTACTATGGTCATGATGGTCTATATCGCCAGAGTTTTGGTACATCAGATGCTTCACCTCATAGTTCTTATCAATCATCAACAGGAGTGTAGCAATGGCAAGTTCCCCGCAAGCACTGGTTGCCAAATTGCGCACGTCACTATTGGAATTGGCTTCAATGGCAGCAAGAAACGTCTCCACATCACCACTCTCTACAGCCTTTCCCGTCCTTGCATCTACCTTGTAAGCATCCTTATACGAAGGGTAATGGGAGAAATCGCTACTGATGATGAAAAGATTGTCGTCAGTGAAATAAGGTTTCAACACGTCGGCAATCCGTTTCAGTTTGTTGAAGTCGTTGGTAGAGATAATGATGGGAATGATGGGAGGCACATCGCTGAACCTTCGTTGCAAAAAAGGCAATTGCACCTCTAAGCAATGTTCACGATCGTGTGCTTCAGGACGATAGGAGAAAACACTGTCGGCAGCTATCAAGTCGGTAGCAACCTCTGTATCCACCTTCACCTGACCCAGTGGTGTGGCATAGTAATCAACCTCACCGTTCACCGAAGCACCATCCAACCATTCGTGATGACTGGGACCAAGAAGGAAGATTCGCTTGTATGATTTCTTGGGATTGAGTTTCATGTAAGCCGATGCAGCCACATTTCCAGAAAAATAGTAACCAGCATGTGGAACGATGATTGCTGCCACACGGTCGTCAATACTATCGTTGGTATGTAAAGCCAGAAAACTGTCCACCTCATGACTGAGCAATTCGGGATTACTTTCGTAGAAACGTCCTGCCTGCGTGGCAGGTCTCACGATTGCCTGATGTTGTTGATTGTCGTTAGTATTCATCATCATGATAATAGCTATTAGAATTATGATTGTCACCGTTACTGTCGTTATTGTTAATGTTTTATTCATAAACCATCTATCTATGTGCAAATTTACATAAAAATATTGGACATAACAAAACGAACGGGCACGAAATCGTAGCTCAAGTGATGAATCCCATCACTTTTTTCTCTTGTAATGTGACGTTTTTTTGTCAAAAGTAATCAGTTCAAGTCTGTTACCGGTAATATCAATGTTGGCAGCTCTGGATCGTCTTCCTCCATTGTAACCATAGGCTTTTTTACTACGCATCTCTGCAGCCTTGCTCATCTTTTGTTTTATCTGCTTAAACTTATCAAGAGCCTCTTTCGTATAAACCACTTGATCATCGTTCAGATTAGCACGGACCGTTGACGGATGATACACAATAATCAGCGAATCGCCCTCTATATGCCATTCTCCAGAGACTTTTATCTCTAAGAAGAAATCGCCTGTCAACTCATTGTCATTTGGAATATCTCCATTTTCACCAATTTGCTGACGCGTCTTTTGCGAATCGAAAAGGCTGAACGTATGGTCTGCCTTGAATTCAAATTCCGTAAAGTGGCCTTCAACTGCCGAACTGCTCCACGTTCCAATGATTTCTGTCTCTTCCACAGGGTGCGCTTTATTTGTAGTTCTCTCTACAAACTCTTTCATTTCTTCGTCAGTAATGTTCATCAAGAATTTGTTTTCCTCATTCACATTAACCCAATCCTCTATTAGCTGGTCGTAAGCCTGTAGCCTTATCGAGTAATTGCTCAAAAATTTACGGCAACGAAAACTCTTTAGTAACTTCGTAATATAAGAAATACGCTTTTCTTCCACATCTAAGAGGTCTGTTGATGTCAGGATAGAGTCGCTCTCTGCCTTAGAAACAGGTCTGCTCCAAAAAGGATTCTCTGCCATAACATTCTTCAACATGTTGCGTATCATATAAAAATCCTCCACATTACGGATAAACGTCACATCTTTCAGGTTTGTCCACGCCTCCTGTGTGCTATGAAACATTCTCTCACCCGACTCATTAAACGTCTGTTCTGAGTTTACATCCACTCCCTCCGCCAAATAATTGACAGCCAATTCGACAGTATCTATAGGAACGTAGTAAATGCTGTCCAAATGCGTCAACATATACATGGCGGCATTGTATCCATCCAGTTCGTTCTGACGGATATTCTTCAGCGTTTCGATGCTCTTGTTGACATCATCAATCACCATCATAGCTGTCAAACGCTGAGCTTCCTTTTTCTTATATCTATTCAAGAGAGCTGTCGTTCCAAAGGTTAGTGCTATAGATATAGTTGTACCAAGAATGCTGGTGAGAAATCCTTTCCACCAAGGGGTTAACCTCAGTTTATTTTTCTTACTGTTCATTACTTCTGCTATTTTTCATGTTAAGAAAATACCTATATTCCTGCGCATTTCAGCGTTTCGCAGAGCCCCCACCTTTAGCAATTCATTCTAAAGGCGAGACGCTACAAAGTTATGAATAATAATTCTATTTCCCAATTATTTTTTTAGAAATATCGAATTTTGTCGCAACTCGACAAATACCACAAGTATTCTCTGTATTCACTGCTCCAAAATTTGTTCGTTTCAGTTATTTGTCGTATATTTGCAACGGATTAAAAACCAATTGCTTCATGGAAGCAGCAATACAATCAAAACCATTCACTCCATTTCAGATAGAGATGTTGGAAATGGTGTCTCGTGTTTCTTCTGAAACGGAAATGCAGGACATCCGCCGTATGCTCGGTCAGTATTTTGCCAAACGTGCTGAGGATGCCCTTGACCGTCTATGGGATGAGGGTATTCTCGATGAAAGCGTGATAGAAAAGTGGAAACATGAGCACATGCGCACTCCATACAAGCAATGAACATCTGGCAAGAGCTGCCTTATTTTTTGTGTCTTCCCAAAGGTCTGAGATTTGTGTGACAAGTCTCACATATTCGGGATCTGTGCTTGCAATTGTCCTGCTACTTGCATTGGTTTTTCACTATTCTTCATATATATCGTCTATTTGTTTGTCTATCACATAACGTCATCTCTATATTGGCTTTTGCGGCCTTGTTGAAATCATATTGCGATTCTTGGCGAAAGCACATACGCTATGATATATGCTACTGGATTCCAACCCTTCTTAAATTCTATCCTGTTGGATTCTATTTTCTGCTTGTTCAGCAGGTCTTCTATGTTTATTGCCAGTGCCATAGCTATTGCTCTATTATGTTATGCTCATACTTCTAACTCATATACACACCATCATTACAGAGTATTCTTTTGTGGAAACTCACGGAGCAGTTATAGTTGTAGTTTGAGTTGCAACATGATTATTAACTATTTCAAGAATAATGTTTCCCCAATATTCCTTTGATAATCCAATATATTTGTTGGCTTTCCTAACCCATGGTCTGGGTCTGGAACATAGATACACTTTTCTTTTTCCAATTTTTCTAAATATTTTCTTACCCTAATGTCAAGTGTGGTACAGTCTAAAACATATTTATCTGCAATGATAATTGTATGTTCTCTTGCACGACTTGTTGCTACATTGAACAGGTGAGGTTCAAGAGTTCTTATGTACGAATAATCAGGAACAAAAAATATGGTTATATCAGTTGTTAAACCTTGTACTCTTGCCACTGTATCAACAAGAAGATTCTTTCTCGTTCCTACCTTTTGAGTTATAGCCATCTGTAATGCACGAGTCGTTTTCTTCATGCACGTCAGAACTGCAATCTCTTTATCTTTATTGTCGTTAATGATATTTGCAACAATGAAAGATACCATGTATGTAGCAAATTGAGGTGTACTATCTCCAGAAGGCATGTCTGTGAGCACCAATGTAGGGCCACCATCTTTACTAAGAATCTTACACATTGATGGTAGTTCGTTGTATTCTGGTGATTCTTTTGCTACAAGTGAATCATTGTAGAAAACACCAGTGTAGTTAGCAGCTCTTTGTCCGAATCTGTAAGTCTTGGTCAACTGATAGATTGGTGACGTGCTGTTATCTGCAAGTAATTTTAGTCCTTCAACCAAATGTTTATATCCACATATTTTAATGCGATCACCATTTAGAATAACAATGGGAGAGAGCTGATGAATATCACCAACCCATAGATTCCTTTTGCCAATCTTACGACTTGCCGCAAACATTGGGAGTATTGCCTGACTAGCCTCGTCCATAATGACGTAATCAAATGGTTGCTCAACAGATAGTTCTGCTGCATATCCACTCGTTATATAATATGTTGACATTACAAGACATCCTGGCATTGGAGCAATAGACTTTATTGTTTCAAGTTTCCCAAGTTCACGGATTTCATCCATCGAAATGTTTGTCTTGAATATCTTATGCTCTTCTAATAATGATTCTACTGCGGGCTTTTCTGCAATCTCCATGAGAGCACGGTTAGTGAGGGCAGTAACTAATACAGAATGCCCCTCTGAACATAGCCTTGCACAGAGTTCTGCAATCATATATGTCTTGCCAGTTCCAGGAGGACCTTCTAAGATTATTGTGTCCGTCAATGTCATTTGTGAATACACAAAGCCAGAAACATTATCTTGCTTTATAAGGATTGGCTCCCAATCTTTTGTCTGGTAGTTGGCATCAAGTACAGAAGCAACTCCTTTGCTATATTTATCCTCTACAACCTTTTGTAAGTTCATAACATAGTCAATAGGAGGACGTTGTGGAGCAAAGGTCAATACGATATTTGGTGTCTCTTTGATATAATTTGCAAAATCAACACTTACCTTTGAGAAACCTACTAATGAATATCGAGAATCATTGGCTGGAGAATGCCAAATACATACGCATTCGGTAGAATTGTATCGTGCTTTATACAAATCACGATATGTCTTATCTCCCCAATTACGGTAATCTTGTAATTCTACTGGAAGAACCATACACACAAGGAAATCACCCTTTCTCGGTAATGCACGCGAAATTGGGAATTTCATTATCATTTCTCCATCCTTAAAAGAAATGAACTGAGCCACATACATCTCCTGGCTTGTTTTGAGCAAGGAGATGGCTGTGGTTAAGTATGTCTTTTTGAACTCCTCTGTTTCGGCTTTAAGCTCATCTTCGAGGAATTGCCAATGCTTTTTTCTATCGATATTCATTATTCAGTTAATCAATAAATGATGTACCAACTGATGGTGCCTGTGTATCATTTGCAGGTGCATCGAATATGTCGCGTGCGTTACCTTCATTAACAGCTTCCATTGCAAGAGAATAACCAACAGTACTTCTTACAAGAGGTATGTTCCTTCCATAATTGTACATGTTAGCAATTTGAGGAATGTTTTGATCACACACCTCTTTAATAGACGTAATGCATTTGCCCAGTTGCTCAGGAACATAGTCAAATGGGAGAGGATCCTTGAATCCCTGTGGCATGTTGTTACCAAAGTCAAAGCTCAATGTTGAATACTGCTTACCAACTGCGGCCAGTGTGAGCAATGCAGCTCTATTCTCGTTTGACATGTCATTGCTAATTGAAATATTGAAATTACGCACAGGAAGAGCATACAAAGGAATACATTGCAAACCTGTTACTGTGAGGACAAACAGCATAGAACCCTTCTGAGAAAGTAGTTGCCAGTCATACCAGTTAAGGTCAAAGTATCGATACTGAGGACCTTTGTAACTGTGTACAACAATAGGAATCATATTACCATGACGGTCGGAGATACCATAGAGCTGGCTATATGAATGTCTTGCAATTTTCTCTTTGTCAAATTGTAAGCCCAGATCATATTTTTCATCCCATTCTCTGAAATACTTAACCACAGCACCTTTAGCTTCTTCAACATAGCGTTCAATCTCCTCCAGAGAAAGACCTGCATATTGAACCTGATCTGCTCTTACGATATGAGTATGACCTTCGAAGTCCACAACTTCTTCAATTTCATGGGTCTTAGGTACGATGACAATATCAGTAGAATCTTCTCCTCCAACAGGTGTCTCTTCACCTCCAGCAGATGCTTGCTCGCTTGCAAATTTGTTGATAATATCCTTAACTTGGTCAAGTTTATCTGGAGAACAGTTCTTTAATACAAAGTCAAGTTCCTGGAGTTCTTCAACTCGGGCCTGTAATCCCTTATTCTCATCCTCAAGAGTTTTAACTTTATTGGAAAGATCACTAATCTCAGCACTATTTTCGATGATATCCTTTAGTTGGTCATTTGTTAAATTTGTAAGAATAGCCATCTTTTCAGGAGAAGATACAAGTGAACCTATGATAGAAAGAGTTTTTTCATCCCCAATAGACCCTACAATAAGCTTGTCATGATTAAGATTGAAATATGGAAGGCAAAGTCTGTATTCTTCGTTCTTTTTGATTAAAGAATCAAGTGTAAATACGATTTCTGCAAAACCTTTATCTTGAAGACTTTTCCGTTCCTCTTCTACATACAATGAGATAACTTCATTGATATGTGATAAAATAGTTTTTGATGTAATAACACTTGAGGTGGGAATATAGTATTCACACTTCATACCTTTACGCAACAATATATTACGATAATTGATATTAATTATATTATTAAGACAGAGGTCCTTAATTGTTTCATCAATATTATCGTCTTTATTAATATTGCAAAGTTTGCAGAAGAAGTCGTTTTGATTGAGCCAAAGAGCATAATCATCTTCAGCATACTTATAATAGTTGCCACCAAAGCGATTCTTTGTGTACTCTATAACAGAATCCACATAAGATAATGTGTCCTCAGACGTCATATTCAACTTCTGAGAAAGATTAGTAAGACTATCACTATCATTAATAGTCTTACAAATGTCATTCAGGACGCACGCAATAAATTTTTCCCAATAGAATCCATCTGTCTTTTCTAAAACAACGATATTGTTCAGTGATGGATTTATTGCTTTTGCCAGCTTATAGAAAGCCATATTATCACTGTTTACATCTTGTTTATTGTCAGGGATGAGTACAATGGCTTCATTTGAGATTCGCAGTTTGTGCTCTATGCTGGTATTTGCTGATTCGAATTTCTTTTTGATATTCTCATAAATATCTTTTGTTGATAATGGTTGATGCTGTTCATAACCTACTAACCTTTTATCAAATAGTTTGTTACGCCAATCTTCTGCATTTGCCGTAAAATTCAAATCTTTCAATTTTTCTGGAATAAAGTTGTCGAAGTGGAGTGTTGACAGTGACTCTAAAGTACCTTTCTGATTTGGATAAATTTTCTTGCTTGTAGGAATTGCCATTGAAAATGATTTTGCCAACATTCCATAATCATTCAGCCAGTTTATACATTCATCAGCATTATGAATGGCAGGATATTTCAACAAGTTATTTCCTAGAGAAGTAATACTTGTTGAATTTGCCACTATAAGACTTGGAATAAACTTGATGACAAAACGTTCTGCTTCCTTCCATAATTCTATAGGAAGGTTATCTATTACTGTTTGAGATTCAATATTTGCGACAAAATGGGATATGAATCGATATATATTGTCACGCTTTCTGTTTTCTTCTTCAGTTCCATTTGTTTTAAGAGAAAGCAATGAAAAAACTGCAGAACTGACAACACTCCACTCTGACGAAGAAACAAGGTTATCATTAGAGACTTTGCTTCCAATGATACGATTTATATCACTTATCAAAGTCTCTAATTTATATTCTTTCTTTGTAGTAAATACTGAATCAGCAATGGCTTCTGCCATAAGTTCATCATTGAGATTTTTGCCAAGTAAGCCAACACAGATATTTTTGAGCATATCAGGAATACGCTGGGCAGAATCTGTACAAACTTTATCTAACAAGCAAAAATCACCTGATTGATTTGGAATAACAGGATATTTTTCGAGAATAGATGTATCGTTTTGGTCAACTACAAATTTAAATAGTCTGTTTAACCACTCATAACATTCATCTTCGGACTTGTTCAAACGAGAACAAAGGTTTTTCATGCAACCAATTCTCTGTAAATCCTCAAAGAAGTCTTGTTTTGAGTATTTTAACGTACATTTCCATGTAGAATAATTCGAATTAATCACTTCGCTCCATTCATCTTGCTGCTCAGCTAATGGAAGTATACCTTCTGTTATAAACCCTTCAAGGAAATAGAAGAATTGTCTATTAGCCTCCTTTGTACCATAGTCAGGAATACGGATTTCACGAAGAGAAGCATATCCCTCTTTGGTTTCAAGGATTGTCTGTGAAAGAAGTTTGCCTCGCCATTTTTCCTGAAGATTTTTTATCCAAGGTTTTGCATAGGTTTCATCCCATGCCTCTTTCGGTTTGGGCTCTTTTGATGATGCCAACAAATAAGTATTCTTCGCACCAGATGAAATTAGCCATTCGTTAAAATTTATAACAGCATCTACAGCATTTTCAATAATACTGCGATTCTTTTGTGGTTTAGGCTGATTACTATTTAAAAGAACACCACTTCGTGTTTCTGTAGGTTCAAAATCAAATCCATTGAGCATGTAAGGGAAATAGAACTCTTCTGAACCAATCAAAGGAAAATCTCTAAACAAAACTGGTTGAGATTTATCTCTCTTAATTAGAGAATACGTACTGCCATCCCATAAAGTTTCTATAGAAAGAGCTACAACAGGATCTTCACCTTTAAAAGTTTTGTATGTAAGATAGTATTTCTTATCACCATTGATATCAATGGCAGAACGGATAATTTTTACATTATCATTTCTGTATATAGTCTCACTATTACACTCATACAACTGTTCAGTGCCTTCAGCATGGTTGACAACACGAACTGATTTCAACTCACGGAGGGAAACCATTGTAATAGGCAAGGTGTTTATAAGGTCTGACAATCCAATGGTTGCTGATTTAAGTGAATCCCCATTTAGGTGATATGTGAATGAAGTTAGATATTCGCTTTCTGATCTACTTTCATAATTGTGTGCAATAGGAAAATCCTGATAGTTGCCATTATCTAGCCCCTTCACCCATTCAAGATTTTGAGCGATGCTCTTTATCATATCCTCCGACTTTCTTGCAGAACGGTCAAGAGTAAGCTTGAAATTTTGGTATTCCCCAGTATTTGGGTTTTTGACTATACCCTTTACGTCGATTATATTGGAAAGAAGATGAGTAGTAATAAATCCAGTACCGAATTTTCCTGTTTGTTTCAGTTCTCCTTCATTAGCGGAATCTTTTGAGCTTACTTGCTGAATCAAACCAGTAATATTGCCATCAGTAAAATAATCACCGTTGTGGCTGAAAATCAATTTGTCTTCCCAAAGTTCTATTAACACAGAAACACGTCCAAACTTGTTTGGGACATCTTTTGCATTTTGCATAAGTTCCCAAACCCAGCGTTTATCAGAAAGCTGGGAGTCATGGATCTTATCTAGCAATTGGGTGATCTTATCTGCTATCTGTTTGTAATAATTATGATTAATTCTTGCTTCTACTTTATTCATAGTAATAGTTAGTTGATTTGATTCAATATTTCATTTATAATATTTATAATGAGACACTTTAGTCCAGGATAGAGCATTAATCCATTGTATGCTTTGTTCTGATTACAATGTATCCAATCATCATGTGGATTGACTTTGCCGTCACCATCACTAGAATAGCCAAAATTGTAACCTACTAATGCGTTTTCGCTATCAGAATTCAATATTTTTTCCATATCCAGCGTAATACATTCTATATCCTTGTCATTCCATTTTAAAGGCTTATATGATGGGGCTTCATAGACCTTTAATACCATTTTATCCAACATTGGGGTTAAATAGACAAGTACATAATACAACGCATTGTCAAGTTCGCCTTCTTGAACGGCAGTAGGTACCATTCTCGGTACAGAGAATGTAATTCCATTGCATAGAGCCTCTTCTGTTTTTGTCATGTTATAATACTTAATTATATGGTTTGCTTATAGTTGTTAGTAACTCTCATTAATTGCTGATTCGATATATGTTCTTGTCTTCCTAAAGGTAATCACAGGCGTAACCTTCTTCAAAGTTTCCTTGTTTATAACATAATTATAAGGGAGATTTTCAGCCAATTCTGTATTCAGCCACTCATTATTCCATAATGGCAGGATTTTTTACCTGCTACAAGTTGGCAAAGGCGAAGTTTATATGGTGATGTTCCATTCTTCTTGTCTTGAGTATAGGTCATATTCTGAAACCAAAGATGGTACGGGCTTAGCTGAATATAGAGATTCTCATTGGGGGAGTTTCCAACCTTCTCACGGACAAACTTTAAAACTTCATCAAATACAAAGTATTCTGGTAGTTCAAATCCATGATATTGCTCAGATTTCATGAAGAAATCCATCGCTTTCTCGTAATTTAAGGTCGGTATGTTTCTTGCAGGTTTCACCATTGAGCTAGGTAAGGATGCTTTATATATTAATTATTCTTGTTTTGAATTATCAGGTTTTGAATACAAAGATAACAATAAATGAAGTTACAGCTGCAAGATAACGTGATATTTTTTTAGAAATTGAGTACAATTAACAAAAAAGGTAACAATACGAGGTACTTCCTAACAGTTTCATCTATTGGTACTATTGAAGCATTGTACTTCTTTTTCAGGCTAAGAGTTCTTTCTCTGCTTCAGTTAAATTCTCTCTTGTAGATTTCTCATGATTTATTTTTAGTGATAGTAATTTATCAAATGAGAGATAGTTATTTAAAAAGTTTAATCTGCGTCACGGATTAATAAAACTACGTCACAGTTTTATAAAACTACGTCGTAGTTTACTTAATCTTCGACACGGATTTAAGAAAATGATGGATTATTCAATCAAATCTATTGAAAGATAGGAGGAAAAGAAAGTTAGAAGTAAGAAAGTAAGAGGCAAGAGGTATGATTCAATGACTCAACTTTAGCAAGTATGCGAAATCCTTGATAATTACTTTTCTCTCGGTGCGTACAATTGTGGCGTCACCACTTCGAGAATCTTCGGGGCATAGAAGCCATGTTCGTTCTCGCTGTTATCGATAAAGAAATGGTAGGCACCATCGTCCATGAAAATAGTGTCTTTATAGAATCCAACTGTGTAGCGAATTTGCTGATCGGTCACAAAACGAAAGGTAAGTTCACCCAACTGAATTAACTTGTAGGGTGAACGCTGATTGAGTATGTAAGCCGAGAGTTTCATTGTGTTATCTTGGCCTCCTGCTCGCGTACCTGTTCGCGCCATCTTTCACGAGCATCAATCATCTGCTGAAAAGCTTCTGCATACTGCTCTGGGCTTTCGTAGCGTTTGAAATTGTCATGCACTGCCATATTCATATCTATCTTGGTTATTGATCTGGTCACAAAGTTAACAAAAAAATAATGAAACCACAAAGAATTTTAGTAAAAGTTAGAAGTAAGAAAATAAGAAGCAAGAGGTATGATGGCTCATGCTGAGCGAAAAAAGAATAAAAAAATACGCCGCAATTCTCAGCGAACTGCGACGTAACCTATGTTTAACTAAAAATCCTTTCGAAACAAATGGGAACCTCACGGTCACCATTGTCACCTGTTAAACAATCGTTTAATCTACCTTAAACCTAATAACTAAAAACCTAAATCTATTACTACTAACCTAAACAATCTATTAACCTTTTGACAATGCAAAGGTACGACGATTTTTTCATCCCACAAGTTTTTTTATGCATTTTCTTTGAATTTTTATCTTGTTCTTGATGTAAATCAAGTATTTGTGTCCGAACACAATGAATATTTACCCATTTTATGCGTTTTTTATGGGGATTTAGGTTATCTTTGTATCATCAACTGAAAATCACACTTTACATGCGTGTACTTATAGTAAATACCAGCGATAAAAAGGGCGGCGCAGCCGTGGCAGCCCATCGACTTACCGAAGCGCTCATCAAAAATGGTGTGAAGGTGCGCATGATGGTCATGGAAAAAAATACTGACGCTCTCTATGTAAGCGAAACGGGCAGCAGGGTGCTCAATGAGTTTCGTTTCGTCTGGGAAAGAATCGTCATTTGGGTAAACAACCTATTGAGCCGTCGCCATCTTTTCGCCGTATCGATTGCCAACACGGGCATTGACATTACCAAGACACAGGAGTTCAGAGAGGCTGACATCATACACCTGCATTGGATTAATCAGGGAATGCTCTCGCTGAAAGACATCCGAAAGATTCTAACATCAGGGAAGCCCGTGGTATGGACGATGCACGACATGTGGCCACTGACTGCCATCTGTCACTATGCTCACGAATGCAACAGATTCACCACTTCTTGCGGAAAGTGCCCGTTTCTGAAACTCAGGTGGAGCAATGACTTATCCCGAAGAGTTTTCCATCGCAAGCAACGTATGTTAGACGGTCAGCATATTTGCTACGTAGCCGTCAGCAGTTGGTTGGCAAGAAACGCCCAAGCGAGCACCTTACTACAAGGACAGCGCATAGAAACCATTCCCAACACATTGACGTGTGACAAGTTCACCCTCATCCCTCAGGCAGAGGCGAGAAAGAAATTATCCATCAAGGAAAAACATGTCGTCGTGTTTGGTGCGGCAAGAATCGACTACCCTATCAAGGGATTCTCTTACCTGTGCGAAGCTCTGCAAATACTCATCTCTCAGAAAGGCTTCAAACGGGAAGACATATTGCTCATCTTGTTTGGCGGCATCAAGGACGAAGGAATCTTGAAGACGTTGCCTACACCTTATTTATATATGGGGTACCAGAAAAGCGAACAAGCCCTTTCGGAAATCTATTCAGCCGCCGACGCACTGGTATCTTCATCAAAGTATGAAACATTCGGGCAAACACTCATTGAGGCTCAGGCTTGCGGTTGTTTGCCAGTATCGTTTGACGGAAGCGGACAAGCCGACATCATCCGCCATCAAGAAAACGGATACCTTGCACGACGCCTGTCGGCAGAGAGTCTGGCAGAGGGATTGCAATGGGCATTCACGCAAGACCATAGCGAGGAGAAAAGAGCATCGTTGCGAAGCGAGGTGATACGTAGATATTCTGGCGATGTCATTGCCTCAAAATACATCAAACTGTATGAGCAATTATCAAGAAAGGAAGTATAAGCCAAGACCATGATTACATTTTCCATCATCACCTGCACATACAACGCTGCCGATACCTGTGAACGCACCTTCATGAGCGTTCTCCATCAGACATATCCTTACGTAGAACATCTCATCTTGGACGGGAAATCGAAAGATGACACGTTGACAAAGATAGAGAAATACAAGAATCTTAACGAGGAATACGGCAACAGGCACACGGTGGAATGTGTGTCAGAACCCGACAAAGGACTGTATGATGCCATGAACAAAGGCATTGCCAAAGCTACGGGCGATTATCTGTTGTTTCTCAATGCTGGCGATACCTTTCCCACAGAGAACACCTTGAGGCAAATCGTCGATAGCTTGGGAAAGGATGCGTCTTTGCCCGCAGTATTGTATGGTGATACCGACATTGTGGACATGAACGGCAACTTCGTGCGCCATCGCCGATTATCACCACCAGAAAACTTATCGTGGCGTTCATTCAAACAAGGTATGTTGGTTTGCCATCAGGCATTCTACGTCAGAACTGACCTTGCCAAGAACATAGCATACGACCTACAATACCGTTTTTCGGCAGACGTGGATTGGTGCATACGCATCATGAAAGAGGCTGAGAAGATGCAATTACCACTACACAACGTTCATCAAGTGGTGGTCAACTACTTGGAAGGAGGACTGACTGACAAGAACCATCGCGACTCATTGAAAGAACGGTTTCGCCTGATGAGTCGTCACTACGGTCTTTTCCAAACCGTAGCCATGCATATCTGGTTCATCTTCCGCTCCATTATCAAGAAATAGCGCAAAACAAATGGCAATAATATAGCAAATGGCACATATTTGTTGTAAGAGACCGCAGCGCGGTCTTCGCTCAATAACCGAGGGTACGAGCGGTAACGCTTTCAGCGTCATTGTGCCAACATCTATATTATTTCTAAACAAATACATAAAAAAAGGAACAACCGCTTTAGATTGTTCCCTTTCTTATATACAAATAAATTGCGAATTATTCAGCTACGAGTGTGAAGCGCTTGTAAGCAACAATCTTCATCTCTTTGTCTTGGCGAGCGAGCCATTGTGAAACGGTTTCCTTATCGCCATCACCGAACTGGAACTCTTGGTCAACGAGACAGTTCTCTTTCAAGAACTTCTGTACACGACCCTTGGCAATGTTCTCAATCATCTGAGCAGGTAAGTTAGCAGCTTTCTCTACGCTCACCTTTTCCTTGATCTGACGAGCCTCATCAGCCTGCTCTTGTGTCAACCATCCCTTAGCCATGTTAGACTCGATGTGGTCATCGCTGTCAACGAGGTTAGGATTGATGCCTGCCTTTCTCAAAGCAGCGTCAACGGCCTTCTGTACTTGCTCCAACTTAGTCTTCTCAACGGCGGTCTTGTATTCCTCATCAAGGATTGCTGGATCTACGCTTGCTGCATCGAGAGCCACTGGCTTCATGGCAGCCACTTGCATAGCCAACTTATGAGCGATGTCCTCATTATCCTTATTGAGTTGAACCATGGTAGCCAATGTGTGACGACCCATGTGGTCATAGATAGAGATATTCTCACCTTCGAGGAAGTTGTAACCATCGATTTCCATCTTCTCGCCCGTGATACCAGAACGCTGTGTAACAGCAGAAGCAGCGTCTTCACCATTAGCCAGCTTCAAGGCTTTCACCTCGTCAAGACTCTTAGCCTTAGCAGCCACGGCAGCATCAAGGATGCTCTGAGTCATGGCAATGAAGTCGGCACCATTGGCAACGAAGTCGGTCTCACACTTCACAGCAACCATTGCGGCAAAGTCGTTCACCTTCTTCACGAGTACGCAACCATTAGATGTTTCACGATCAGAACGCTTTGCAGCGATAGCCAATCCACGCTCACGAAGCAATTCCTTCGCTTTGTCGAAGTCGCCTTCAGCCTCGGTGAGAGCCTTCTTCACGTCAGCCAAACCTGCACCGGTCATGGTACGCAACTTCTTGATATCTTCCATATTTGGTTTGTAAGCCATAATGTTTCTTTCGTTTTATGATAATGTTAATAATTCATTTGATTACTCTGCTTCAGGAGCTTCTGTTGCAGCGGGTGCTTCTTCCTTGGCAGCGGCTGGAGCCTCTTCCTTGCGAGCACGACGGGTGCGACGTGGCTTCTCAGCTACTTCTTCAGCTTGTTCAGCAGCAGCTTTCTCGTCAGCCTTCTCAGCCTTACGCTCTTCCAGACCTTCGGCGATAGCTTGGCAGCAAGCGTTCAACACCACCTCGATGCTGTCTTTTGCGTCATCGTTTGCGGGAATCACGAAGTCGATGTCGTTAGGATCAGAGTTGGTATCTACCATTGCAAATACGGGAATACCCAAACGGTTAGCCTCACGAACGGCAATGTTCTCCTTCAGCACGTCAACAACGAAGAGTGCGCTGGGCAGACGAGTCAAGTCGGCGATAGAACCGAGGTTCTTTTCCAACTTTGCACGTTGGCGTGTGATTTGCAGCAACTCACGCTTAGAGAGATTGGCAAATGTACCGTCAGCCATCAGTTTGTCAATGTTCGCCATTTTCTTCACAGCCTTGCGAATCGTTGGGAAGTTGGTGAGCATACCGCCCGGCCAACGCTCGGTAACGTAAGGCATTCCTATTGATGTGGCCTTCTCGGCTATGATATCCTTAGCCTGTTTTTTAGTAGAGACGAACAGGATTTTCTTTCCTGACTTGGCAATTTGCTTCAAAGCCTCAGCAGCCTCGTCAATCTTAGCTACCGTTTTGTGCAAATCGATAATATGAATACCATTGCGCTCCATGAAGATGTAAGGAGCCATTGCTGGATTCCACTTGCGACGAAGGTGACCGAAATGGCAACCTGCCTCAAGCAACTGATCAAAATTTGTTCTTGACATTTTTGTTTCTTGTTTTTTAAATTGTTTACTTTCTTTTTAATTCTGCGTGAGTCATTAAAAACTTAAAGTCTTTCACTCACAATGATTTTAGAATCAACCATCGGGTAATCTTATAGAGTCCCGCCAGTTTAGATACTAAACCGTTCAGTTTTCAACATGACATCGTCTTGGAGCAAAGAGTTCATGCACATGATTGCCCACAGACAAGCCAATATGAATTAACGCTTACTGAACTGGAAGCGACGACGAGCCTTGGGCTGTCCTGGTTTCTTACGCTCAACAGCACGAGAGTCGCGTGTGAGGAAGCCTTCGTCCTTCAATGTCTTCTTATCCTCTGCATTCAACTTCACGAGTGCGCGAGCGATAGCAAGACGCAATGCCTGACTTTGACCAGTGAAACCGCCACCATAGAGGTTTACCTTAATATCATACTTACCTTCTGCGCCGAGAAGAGCGAGTGGCTGCTTTACCACATACTGCAGAATAGCAGAGGGGAAATAATTTTCCAGCTCTCTCTTGTTGATCGTAATCTTACCTGTACCTTCTGAAAGATATACACGAGCTACTGAGCTCTTGCGGCGACCAATTGCATTAATTTGTTCCATATCTTAATTACTTTTCTTTATTATCAATCCTACTTGTACTCATTAATGTTGATAGCCTTGGGCTTCTGAGCCTCATGGTTGTGCTCTGTACCATCATAGATATAAAGGTTGTTCATCAAGCTACGACCGAGAATACCTTTTGGCAACATACCCTTCACGGCATGACGGATAATCTTGTCTGCGCCATCCTTGCGAGTGCGAAGCTGAGCAGGAGTGTTGAAACGCTGACCACCTGGATAACCCGTGTAACGTGTGTAGAGCTTGTCGGTCTCTTTCTTACCTGTGAATACCACTTTTGCGGCATTGATAATGATTACGTTGTCGCCACAATCTACGTGCGGCGTGAATGAAGGTTTGTACTTTCCACGAAGCAACTTAGCAACCTTTGAACAAAGACGACCCACTACTTGGTCTGTAGCATCGATTACCACCCATTCCTTCTGGGCTGTTGCCTTGTTGATGGAAATAGTCTTGTAACTTAAAGTGTCCATTTTAAATTTTAAATTTTACTACTAAAAAACGTTTTTTCCTTTTTATCACGTTGTACAAGCGATTCACTAACCACCATGCCCGGCCAAAGACACAGCTATTAACACTCCTGTACTGGGGACTCTAAGCGTATCCCCCAATAATAATCGGACTGCAAAGGTACACATTTTTCATCGCGTATTGAAAAACATACACCATCAAATATTTTCAAATTGAGATTTTTTAACTGTTTTAAGATTATTTAATTGCGTTTATCCTGCTTAAAGTGGATTATATCTGCCAATCTGCAAAAGTTTCGCACACCTTATATATATATTCTTTCTGGCTTCTCACCCTTTTCTCAAACTGTTCCTGACATATCCTAATGACCTCTGGAGGGAAAGAATCTGATAAAGAAAGCCATCCGAAATTGCGTACCAGCGAAGCCACCTTGATTTGTTCTCTTCTATGGGCAATGGTTTCTGCACTTTCTCCCTCAAAATATACATTCATGACAACATCCCAAATCAATTTGCCATATTCTCGCGGAAATCCGATAACCAATTCATAGTTGCCAATGAAAGACATCAATGACGAATAGGCATGTGCCAGGTCTTGCAACGGATGTCCGTACCCCACTTCGCCCATGTCTATCAGCATCAACTCACCGTCTTGCAACATGGCGTTTTTTGTCTGCAAGTCGCCATGCAGCAATCGGTTGCCCTTGGGAATAGACTTTAGGATATGTATCAACAAACCCACCGATTCATCATCGAAATAACGGCGAATGTGTTCCAACTGCTCTCTCTCATTCTCGTATGCACTTCTGATGATTCTATCATTACCTACTTCTATGGCGTGTATTTGCTTGAAGAGGTTGGCATAAAGATGGGCATATTCGTCGATACGGTTTGGATTTTGCTTGATGCAGTCACTCAACGTCCGTGCCTTCAGCAACTCATACACCAGTCCATATTGCTCTCCCACACGAACCACGTCAAAGGTAATGGCTGTGGGCATTCCCAATAAGAACGACTCTTTCGCCATGTTCATTTCGGTGTACAATACGTCCATCGTTACGTCTTTGCGAAACACCTTGATAATCGTATCGTCTGACAACCGATAAACAGTCCCTACTCCTCCTCTACCTACGACCTCGCATCCTTCAATGCTCAACCTGCGCAGTAGTCGCTCCGTAGGAATGATTTGCGTAAAGGCTGTCATCTCCAAGACATTGTAAACATCTGTTCCTGCCTCGACAATATGGAAACTGGGATATTGTTTCTTCATACTTAAAAACATGCGAAGCCCCACACTTGAGAGATAAGTCATTTCGCTCGCATCCCACACCAATTCTTCAATGTCTCCCTCTTTGGCAAGCAACTCATGCAAGTCTTCTTGCACAATCGGTGTAGCCACGGAGTCTAACCTTCCCCCATAGTAAATGGTCACCACATCGCCAGTTCTTTTTACAGACAAACTCATAACAACATCTTGCAAATATTTCTTTCTTCGCAAAGATACGATTTAGTAGAGAATATCACAAGAAAATGTCGTATTATTTGTAAATATTTATCATTATCACTATAGAAAAGAGGAAAAACATCATGCTAAACGGGAAAAATCCATTATCTTTGCAAGCACTACACGAAAGGTAAATGTGTACATGAAACAAGAGTCACTGAAAGAGAAAACGGCAAAAGGACTTTTCTGGGGATTCACCAACAATGGCGTGCAGCAATTGATTGGCGTAGTGTTTGGCATCATCTTGGGAAGACTACTCTCACAAGCCGATTACGGCATGATGACCATGATTGCCATCTTTCCGCTCATTGCCAAGGAATTGCAGAACAGTGGGTTCACCGTAGCTCTTACCAACATGAAAGCACCCGCACATCGTGATTACAATTCTGTGTTTTGGTTTAATATCATCGTGGGAGGCGGCATTTACGTCTTGCTTTTCTTCGCCTCACCTCTGATAGCGAGGTTTTACCATGAGCCAGAACTTACCCGTCTCTGTCGTTATGCGTTCCTCACCATTCCCCTTGCAGCATTGGGTACGGCTCAGTCGGCGGTGTTGTTCAAGAACCTGAAGGTCAAGCAGCAAGCCAAGGCTGGTATGTTCTCGGTCTTGATTTCCAGTATCATTGGGGCAACGATGGCTTGGATGGGATTCAGGTACTGGGCTCTTGCCACGCAAAACATCATCTACATCGGGTTATATACACTCATGGTTTGGCACTATTCACCTTGGCGACCTACGATGGAGCTTGACTTTGGTCCCGTAAAACGGATGTTTCCTTTCTCCTGCAAGATGCTTGCCACCAACATGGCTATACATATTAATAATAATGTGTTGAACATTCTCTTGGGCAGGTTTTTCTCCAAGGAGGTGGCTGGCACTTACTCGCAAGCCAACACCTGGAGCAGCAAGTGTGCTTACTTGGTACAAGGAATGGTGCAACAAGTTGCTCAGCCCATCTTGGTAGGACTCAACGACGAGCGCGAACGCCAACTCATGGTGTTGCGCAAGATGATGCGCTTCACGGCTTTCATCACGTTTCCACTGATGTTCGGACTGGCATTGGTTGCCAAGGAGTTTATCGTGCTTGCCATTACCGAGAAGTGGTTGGCTTCGGCTGAATTGATGCAATACCTCTGTGTGTCGTGGGCTACCATTCCGCTCACGGTATTACTCTCTAACATGATTGTGAGCATGGGTAAGTCGGGCACATATTTCTGGTGTACCTTCACCTTGGCTTTATTGCAAATCATCCTGATGGTCACCCTTTCCCGTTACGGAATGCACACAATGGTGCTGGGCTTCGTCTCATTGAGTTGCCTTTGGGTATTGGTGTGGCATCATTTCACACAAAGGCTTACGGGGTACAGTCTGCCGATGTTTCTCAAAGACATCATCCCATTTGCCTTGATTGCCTTGGGCGTGATGGTGGTTACCCATTACCTCACGTCGTCTGTCGAAAATCTCTGGATTCTTTTCATCAGCAGAATCATCATTGCCGCGGCGTTGTACTTCGTGGTGATGAAAATGGCACACGCCAAGATTCTCGACGAATGTTTGCAATTCATCAGAAAGAAGGCAAGACCTTAACACATCCATCCACTTATTATCTTTGAATAGTATGATTACCTTCATCCCCGCCGGCGGACTTGGCAACAGAATGAAATCCATGGCAGCAGCCATCAAGATGGCACATGCCACACAGACCAACCTTGAAATCATCTGGTTTCAGGATTGGGGATTAGGGTGTAGGTTCGACCAATTGTTCCAACCTTTAGATGTGGCACAGACCCAACTACGGGAGGCTACTTGGTGGGATCAATTGACGAGAGACATTCCACGAAAGCGAAACTTCTTTGTCCCTAAGGTGTTTGAGCTAATGCGCTATGATGCGTGTCTCGACCGACTGGCTGCCTCGAAAGCCTATTATAACGATTTCGACTTCGTGCAATGGAGCCAAGGCAGGAATGTCTGGTTGGCTTCCGACGTGTATTTCATCTCCAAAGACATTCCCGATGACTCTTTCGACATCTACCATCCCATTCAGAAATTGCAGGAGAGAATCAACCAAACGAAAGGGTTGTTTGGTGAGCGAACGGTAGGGGTTCACGTCAGAAGGACGGATAACATTCGGTCCATTCAAAACAGTCCTACTCATCTTTTCATCGAACGCATGAAAGCAGAAACGCCCACCACCAAATTCTATCTTGCCACCGACTCAGAGGAAGTAAAGACTGAAATGAAAGGAATCTTTGGAGACAGGATCATCACCTCTCCCAACAAAGCCATGCGTGGCAACTTGGAGGGAATGGAAGACGCACTCGTGGAAATGTATCTTTTGGCTGCCACCAAATGTATATTAGGTTCATCGTGCAGCACCTATAGCATGACGGCTGCCGCCATCGGCAGAACTCCTTTAGAAATGATAGAGAAGAAATGAAAATACTCACCATCATCGTCTCATACAACTTCATGCCTTGGATAGACAAGTGTCTGAATAGCATGATAGAATCAGGATACCCCACAGACATTCTGGTTCTCGACAACGATTCGCAAGACGAAACCGTGAAGACCATTCGGGAACGTTTCCCACAGGTGAAACTCATCGAGAACCATGCTAACTTAGGATTTGGCAAGGCGAACAACATCGGCATTCTCTATGCCATCAGGCATGGATACGATGCGGTCTTATTGCTCAACGAAGATGCGTGGCTTGATGCCAACACGCTGGAACATCTGGCTACAATCAGCATCAAGCATCCTGAATACGGCATCATCTCTCCCATCCACCTCACGGGAAATGGGGATAAGCCTGAAAAGGGATTTGCCACTTATACGGGATTACACCATTTAAACGCTATTCCCGATGCCGACATCGTTGAAGTTCCGTTCATCGACGCTGCCATTTGGTTCATCAGAACGGAGGTGCTGAAGAAGACAGGTTTCTTCGCTCCTATCTTCTATCACTATGGCGAAGACAAAGACCTTGCCAACCGCATGACTTACTATCACTTCAAGATTGGGTATTTGCCTAACGTCTTTGGCTATCACGACCGTGAATTTCGCCAAGTGAAAAGGGCACACTTCGTCAGAAGCGAACGGGTGTATCATCTGTCTGAATACACCAACATCAACTATTCTTTCTTCAAGGCGTTTTGCATGGGGGTATTGGCATTGGGCAAAAAGGCTGTCGTCTCCTTCGTGAAAGGTAAGTGGCTCAATGCTTTCACCTATACTTGCCTGACATTCAACTTACTCTCGAAGACCATGAAAGTGGTAAAGGCGAGGGAGATTTCTAAACATGTTGACATCAAAAATTACGAATCATGACACTGGCTCCTATTTTATTGTTTGTTTACAACCGTCCGCAACACGTCAGAAATAGCGTGCAGTCGTTACTCTCCAACGACTTGGCGAAGGATAGCGAACTGTATATCTTTTCTGATGCTGCCAAAGACGAGGCAGCAAAGCCTCTCGTAGATGAGGTAAGGACATTTATCCATTCCATCTCTGGATTCAAGCAAATACACTTTGTGGAAAGGGAAGAAAACTGGGGACTTGCCCGAAACATCATTGATGGCGTTACTCGTCTAGTCAATGAGTATGGCAGGGTAATCGTACTGGAAGACGACCTGATTACCGCTCCTTACTTCCTCCAATTCATGAATGATGCGTTAGAGACCTATAAGGATGAAGAAAAGGTGGGACATATCCAGGCTTGCGACTTCACCAAAGATCCTTCCCTCCCTGATACGTTCCTCATCAAGTTTACGGGTAGCTGGGGATGGGCTACATGGAAACGGGCGTGGAAACACTTCAATCCCAACGGACAGGAGCTGCTCGACGAAATGCTTAGACGGAAACTGAACCGACAGTTCGATTTCAACGGGAAGTATGGCTTTACGAGAATGCTCAGAAGACAGATTGAGGGGAAGAACAATTCTTGGGCTATCAGATGGAATGCTTCCTTGTTCCTCGCAGACATCCTCTCGCTCAACGTGGGGAAGTCGCTCATTCAAAACGAAGGATTTGATGGGAGTGGCACCAACTGTGGAAGTGGTAACCTCTATGACTCCAACCTATGGATGAAGCCGTTGCCAGTGGTCAAGATTTCACCCATCGTAGAGAACATGGAAGCCCGAAATGCCTTCATGCGCTATTACGCTCGCACCAATTCATTCTTTGCAAAGGCTATCCGTCGCATCAAAAGAACACTAAAAGGAGATTTCGGAAGATAGAGTTAAGGAGTTCGGGAGTTAAGGAGTTAAGGAGTTAAGGAGTTAAGACAATAGCTATGGCTGCTTGCTTCTCAATCTTCATGACACATCTCTTGCTTCTTACTTTCTTGCATCTTACTTTCCTGCTTCTCAATCACAAAGACATTTCTCTCACCTCTCACCCCTCACCTCTCACTACTATTCTCCTGCTTCTCACTCAAAATAGAACGTCAGCGCAATAATTTTCGCCCTTGCATCATTCACGGATTGAGTATAAGGAATCTTGCTCCTGTCGCGCAATTGATTGACATGCGACTTATCTATGCAATTGGTCAATCCATACATGAATTTCAATTCAGGACGCAACTTAAAGAAAGGCAAATAGAAATCACAACCCACACCAAACTCAAGAAACAAGTCGGTACGTCTGAGCTTGAGAAAATCGTCATCCTTGTTGCTGAGGTTTATCACGGGATTGATGCCAGCCATCATATATGGACGATGGTTATTAAATCGGGGACCGGCAAAAATCAAGTCGAAAGCAGAAGAGATATATGCCACTTTCATTGCCTGATGCTCTTGCCGTGCCACTCCCTCTGGTGTCAGGTCTTTATAGTTATGAAACGTGAAGTGGTGCGTTCCGAAATACATGGCTGGCGCAACACGAAACTGAAAATTGGTGTTGAGTCGCAACTCACCTAACACACCCACCGTAAAGCCAGCATCCCAGCGGTCTTGGTCGGTCGTCACCAAAGCGTCCACCGTGGAACCGTCTTCAGCGGTAACCACCTGCGGACCCACATTCACAAACTCCAAATCTTGCAAATGCGCACCTACGAGAATCCCGAAGTGGAATTTCCGCAAGTCGGTATATGGTCTGTTTTGCACGGTACGCTCCTGCGCATGTACAGACTGTACAGACATCACAGCCAAGAAAGAGAAAACTACTATCTCTATTATTCTTTTCATCATATATATAAACGTGAAACTTTCTTTCTTATTGCATCCAAATTTATTAAGACTAAATATAAATAACAAAAAAACATATACCTAAATGTAGGTATTTGAAAATAAAAATGTATCTTTGCAACCAATAAAATTAGGTATTACGCCTAACAGATTGGAACAGAATTATTAATTATAAAACGAACAAAATTATGGCTTACGTAATTAGTGAAGACTGCATTGCTTGCGGTACATGTATTGATGAATGTCCAGCTGGAGCAATCTCCGAAGGTGACATCTATTCTATCGACCCTGATGTTTGCACAGAGTGCGGAACATGCGCAGACGTTTGTCCTAACGAAGCAATTAGTCTGCCGTAAGATCCTTCTTACGAAGAAAAGAGACAGACGGCTTGTCCCATTGTGGGATAAGCCGTCTTTTTTATGCCAACAACTTGTTGACATCATATTTATAGCGTTTGTCATAGTAAGCCCCAATTAGCTGGCAATGTGCATGGGAAATGCCAAGCACAGAGAATGACGCTGAAAGCGTCTCCACTCAATAACCGAGGGTACGAGCGCAGCGAGCACCCCCGGATTACAATATGCTACACATCATCAGCACTCTGGAGGAGTGCCCCCAACGTGCAGTGGGCGACTCTTTCAGAGTCGTCCCCCCACTCATTGCCCACTATCCGCAGGTCCTTCGGACACTACGGTTACAGAGCGGAAACTGCGTTGAAGTTTGATTTGTTGAGGGCAAATGTGCTGAGTGAATAAATGTTGAGTGTTTAGTGATTATTAGCTCTGGCTGTTTGCTTCTCAATCTGCAAAACATATCTCATGCTTCTTGCTTCTTACTCTCTTACTTCTAATCCACTAAATCATATCTCTTGCTTCCTACTTTCTTGCTTCTAATCCACTAAAACATATCTCTTACTTCTAACTTTCTTACTTCTAACCCACTAAATCATATATTTTTAAATCCGTGTCGAAGATTAAGTAAACTGTGACGTAGTTTTACAAAACTGCGTCGTAGTTTTATTAATCCGTGACGCAGATTAAACTTTTTCATATCTATTTCTTCTCTTTTTGCCTTTGTCCGTATTCTTTTTTCCAATAAGAACAATCCTTTTGAAATGTAACAAGAAACTTTTTTTGATTTCTTCTTTTCAAACATTTGATGGATTTAAGGGTTTATGTTTTGATGTTTCGGATTTTTTGTTTACCTTTGTCTGCAAAACAAAGGATGAGATATAACAACCCTGAAATGCACAAAAGAATCTTTTATATCATAACACTCACCCTACTGGTGCTCTTCTCTTCCTGCTCAACGAATGAGAAGAAATACCGCATCGGCGTTTCACAATGCTCTGACGACATCTGGAGAGACAAGCAAAACACAGAACTGAAAATGGCTGCTTACTTCCACAAAAACGTGGAACTGATATTCGCTGCTGCCTACGACAGCGACGAACGACAGGTGCAGCAAATAGATAGTCTGGTACGCGAGGGGATAGACTTGCTCATCGTGGCTCCTAACCAAGTGGCTACCATCTCACCAGCCATCGACCGTGCGTTCGACAAGGGAATACCCGTGATCGTGTTTGAAAGGAAAACGAACTCTCGCAAATATACCGCTTACATGGGGGCTGACAACTACGAGATGGGAAAGTTGATGGGCGAATATATTGCCTCACGCCTACAGGAACACGGTACGCTGATGGAGGTCATGGGACTGAAAGGGTCTTCTCCCGCCATAGAACGACATAATGGGTTCAGAGATGCACTGAGAAATTACCCACATATTCAGGTGGTTGCCACACTACAAGGCGACTGGACGGAACCGACAGCATACAAGATCGTGAAGGAATGGAACACGAGAAACGGCAATACACCCATCGACTTGGTGTTTGGCATGAACGACCGCTCTGCCATCGGTGCACGAAAGGCGTTCATGGAAACACGAAAATCGCTCCCACTCTTCTGCGGCATAGACGGACTGCCTGGCGAGAACGGGGGAATACAACAGGTGCGTGACTCGCTGCTCGCCGCATCATATATCTATCCCACACACGGCGACCAACTGCTGCAACTGGCTCTCGATATCCTCGACGGCAAACCGTATAAGAAGGAGACATCTCTGGTATCGGCTCTTGTGACCAACGAGAATGCACGTGTGCTGCAATTGGAAAGCGAGGAGGTGACTCGGCTGTCGAAGAACTTGGAACAACTGCACCTCACCGCCAACACCTATCTCCAACAACTGGCTAACCAACGAATGTTTACGTTGCTGTCTATCGGCTTGATCGTCTTGTTGCTGATGCTGGTCTTCGCTTTACACCTGTATCAACGACAGAGGAAACGCATCAACACGGAACGGGAGAAGATGGCGCGCGAGCAACTGAATTTCTATACGCAAGTGAGCCACGAGCTGCGCACTCCGCTGACACTGATTGAAGGTCCGCTGACACAACTGGCAGAGACGGACGACTTGCAGAAGGCAAGCAAGGAGACCGCTAACATGCTTGCCATCGTAAGACGCAACACGCACCAACTGACTCAACTCATCAACAAGATGCTGGAGGTGCAGGTAGGTGGATTGAAGGAGAAGGACGAGGCGCAAATGACCGAAGACCATCTCATTGAGAAAGAAACAGGAAACAAGTCTGCCCCTGCTTACACTTCTGACTCGCAGAATACACAAGATACTACTGTGCTCATCGTGGATGACAATGCCGACATCAGAGAGTACCTGCGCACCATCCTACAAGGCAAGTACCAGGTGTTTGAGGCAGAAGACGGACAAAAGGGACTTGACGTGGCACGTGAACAGGTGCCCGACCTCATCGTCTCAGACGTGATGATGCCTGTGATGAACGGATTGGAGTTTTGCCAACAAATCAAGAAAGAAGAGATTACCAGTCATATACCCGTCATCTTATTAACGGCAAGGGCGCTCAACAGCCACCAAATAGAAGGCTATGAGAGTGGCGCAGATGCCTATATCACCAAGCCCTTCCAACCCGACTTGCTATTAGCCCGAATAGAAAACCTATTGAGGAACCGCCATTTGCTGAAAGACCTTTGGGGAACACCCTCCGTACAAGCACCGCAAACGGAAAAGGCGAAGCCTACCGCCCCCATGCCCGAAGAGGGAACGAGGGAGAGCGCATTTATCAGCAGATTCAAGAAGGTGGTGGAAGACAGAATGACCGACAGCGAACTGAGCGTGGAGACCATTGGCAGCGAACTGGGATTGAGCAGGGTGCAGCTCTACCGTAAGGTGAAAGCCCTCACGGGCTGTTCTCCCGTTGACCTCTTGCGCAAGGCTCGCCTCAACAAAGCCCATCAGCTGTTGCAAACGACAGACTTATCGGTAAGCGAGATAGCCTATCAGGTGGGATTCACCTCTCCCTCCTACTTCACCAAGTGCTACAAGGATGAATATGGGAAGGTGCCAGGTGAAACGAGGAAATAGTGAAAAGAAGCATGAAGCAAGAGATTAGTAGTGAGAGGTGAGGGGTGAGAGGTGAGAGATATGTCTTGGAGATAGAGAAGCATGAAGCGGCTCAAGCGAAATACCATAGGGAAGAAGATGGGTAATTCATAATTTACGATTGAAGATGGTCCGATACATCAGATGAATGGTCAATGATAAATGATTAATAGTCTTCATTGAAGATTTGTCTCGGTAGAATTGTCTCGATTAAGGGAAATGCCGTAGGCATTAGATGTCAGTAGCCAGCCATACAGGTCTGCCGTTAGGTAGACCGAAATGGCTGGAAATGGAATGGGGAGTGAGGGAAAGCCTGCCGTAGGTAGGCGATATGGTCCATCGTGTCCCCTACCTACGGCAGGGCATTCCGTTTGCTGCATCCTCCATCCCAGCCATTTCGCCATACCTATCGGCACGGCTGTATGGCTGGCTACTGACATCCGATGCCTATCGGCATCTTTCCATGCTGCAAAGCCATTTAACGACATCGACCACAAACATAATTTTCAATTTTCAATCTTCAATTTTCCTCCCCTATGAAAAAACTATTGAGTCCAAGAGCATGAGATAAGAAGAATGAAGCATGAGCCATGTAAAAATTTTGCATCTTTTTTCTATTTCTCAAATTATTTCATTATCTTTGCAAAAGAATCAACCTCTTGACGTGACAGAGGAATAAAACATTGTGGGAAATATCAAATGAGTTGCTGACTCTTTTCGAACCAAACTGCGACCTTGGGAAGAGAATGGAGAGTTCAGAAACCAGCCATATTATTTATATATATAATAATGGTGTGGACTGACGTTTCATCTATTCAAAGGTTGTCGCAGACCTGGTTCGAAAGTGAAATGTCTCGTCCACACCTTTTGCGTGTCTGGTAACTCTGCGCAAAGGTATAACGAGCGTAACAGAACGACTTGCAAAAATCGTTCATTCACTGAAACAAATGTTACATCGTAACAAAAATGAGAGCAGAAGAACGAAAAATGATAGCTTGAACTTATTATCAACATTAACTTTGCGACATATTTTTAATCAACAACAGTAATAACTAAAAGCAAAAGCAAATGAATCATCTACAACGATTGCTTCTGAGCGCAATGCTCATCTTTGCGAGTACTATAATGTACGCGCAAACGGAAATTACCGGTACCGTCGTGGACGGAACGGGTGAGCCCATCATCGGTGCTACGGTCATGGAAAAAGGCACATCCAACGGTGCCATTACCGACCTTGACGGTAATTTCAAGTTGAAGGTTGAAGCCGGCAAGACACTTGTCTTCACGTACATCGGATTCGAGAAACAAGAACTGCCTGCCCAACAAGGAATGCAAGTAACCATGTCTGACAATGCCGCAGAACTGGCAGAGGTGGTGGTTACGGGTTATCAAGTACAACGTAAAGCCGACCTCACGGGGTCGGTAGCAGTGGTGAAGACTGAAGAACTGAAAACGTCATCAGACACTGACCCCATGCGTGCCTTGCAAGGTAAGGTGCCAGGTATGACCATTACAAGCGACGGTTCACCAGTGGGAGCTGGTAGGGTTCGCATCCGTGGTATCGGTTCTTTCAACTCATCACAAGACCCTCTGTTCATCATCGACGGTGTGCCTACGACAACCAATCTGAACACGTTGAACATGAACGACATCGAGTCTATGCAGGTATTGAAAGATGCCGCATCAGCCTCTATCTATGGTTCGCGTGCTGCCAACGGTGTGATCATCATCACCACACGTAGCGGAAAGAAGGGCGATAAGGTAAAGGTAGATTTCTCTGCCAACCTCACCACGCAGTTCTACAATTCTCAAACCATGATGAAACTGGCCAACACAGCAGAATATGCAACAGCAATGGCTCAGGCAGCCTTGAACGACGGACTGGATCCCGTGGCTTACGCCTCTAACTACGGTCTGAACCTCAATGCACCAGCTGGTACGCCTATCCGTGCTTACGACCCATCTACAGGCCAGTACAACAACTACACCGTAAACGGTCTTTACGATGGTTACATCAACTCGAAGCGCACCATGCGTTACTCTGACACCGACTGGCTCGACCAGATTTCACGCACGGGCTTCGCACAAAACTATGACCTGTCTATCTCTAACGGTACAGAAAAGTCGTCTGCCCTCTTCTCAGTGGGTTACAAGAAGACCAACGGTATCTTGAAATATACCGACTTCGAGAGCATTTCAGCACGTATGAACACCAGTTACAAGATTAACAACATCGTAACCGTAGGAGAAAATGCCACCATTACCTATTCTAACCAGGTGGATTGCCAACCCTTGGAAAATGCGTTGAAGATGGCTCCTACCGTACCTGTTTACGAGGAAGACGGAGTGACATTCTCTGGTCCTGTAGGTGGTATGAGTGACCGTCAGAACCCATTGCGCGAGCTCTATCACAACCGTGACAACCGTCTGAAGATCTGGCGTATCTTCGGTAATGCCTACGTGAACATCACACCTATCAAGGGATTGCTGCTTCGCTCTAACTTCGGTATCGACTACGATGCAGGATTTATACATGCTGTAACCTACACATGGCATTCAGACGTGGTAAACAACAGTACACCTTCTACTACTGTATCACAAGCCAACGACATGAAATGGACTTGGTCTAACACGGCTACCTATAACTTCACGCTTGCCGCTGAGCATACGTTCAATATCCTGGCAGGTCTTGAGTTGCACTCACAGAACCGTGACGACTTCTCAAGTTATGCACAGATGTTCGCATTAGAGAACTACAAATATATGTGGCCCAATGCCGCTACAGGTACACAACGTGCCAGTGGTATCGCCGAGGGTTATCACCTGATTTCATTGTTCGGAAAGATTGACTATAACTGGAAAGACCTGTTGCTGGCTTCTTTCACCATCCGTCGCGACGGTTCTTCACGATTCGGAGAGAACAACCGCTACGGTACGTTCCCAGCTGTAACGCTCGGTTATCGTATCTCTCAACACCTGAACCAAAATTGGATTGACGACTTAAAACTTCGTGCATCATGGGGAGAAACCGGTAACCAAGCCATTTCCAACTATGCCCGTTACGGTCTCTATGCTGCTACCTACGGCGGTGAGCGCAACGAGTCAACCGCTTACGACCTCAGAGCAGACGGCTCAGGTGGTATCCTCCCATCAGGATTCCGTGCTACACAAGCTCAGAACAACGACTTGAAATGGGAAACCACAGAACAATACAACGTGGGTATCGACTACACACTCTTAGGCAACTCACTCTACGGTACAGTTGACGCATACGTAAAGAAGGTGAAGGATATGTTGATTAATCCAGCTTACCTTGGTTCAGTAGGTGAAGGTGGTGCTTCTTGGCTCAATGGTCCAAGCTTGCAGAACTGGGGTATGGAATTTGCAGTTGGCTACCGCCACACAACCAGCTACGGATTGGGGTACAACATCAACGGAAACTTGGACTTCTTCCGCAGCAAGGTAACTTATCTGCCAGAGACAACTACCGGTTCATACGTACACACATCGAAGGAGAACCTCGTACAATCCAAGAAACCTTACGGTTCAATCGTAGGTTATGTAGTTGACGGACTCTACCAAAACCGCGAAGAAGTATTGGCAAGCGGACAAGAGAATGCCCGTGTGGGTGGTCTGAAATATGCTGACCTCGACGGAAACGGTGTCATCAATGAGCATGACCAAACTTGGATCTTCAACCCAGTACCCAACTTCTCATGGGGTTTGAACGTAGAGTTAACTTACAAGAACTTTGACTTTACCATGTTCTGGCAAGGTGTAGCCGGACAAGACGTTTACAACAACCAGAAATTCCAAACCGACTTCTACAGCATTACCGACGCTGGTTCGAACAAGGGTAACCGTATGCTCGGTGCATGGACAACTGCCAACACGTCGTCTTCTATCCCTGCATTGACAACCAACAACACAGGTAACGAAGGTCGTGCTTCTACTTACTTTGTAGAGAATGGCTCATACGCTAAGTTGCGCCAAGTGCAGATTGGCTACAAACTGCCAGACAGCATCGTGAAGAAATTGCTCATGAGCAGCGCACGCGTATATGTATCCGGACACAACCTGCTGACTATCAAGAGCAGCAGCCTTACTTGCTCAGACCCAGAAAATCCAAATTGGGCATATCCTAACAATACATCATTCTCACTTGGACTTCAGGTTGGTTTCTAATATAAAATGACAAATGAAAATTGATATAAGTATGAAAACAATATATAAAGCATTTTGTGCAATTCTCGTTGGTGTCGCTGCCCAAGCAACATTTACCAGTTGCAACGATTTCATCGATGTTCAGCCTCAAGGTGTCATCAGTGAAGACCTGGCAATGAGCCAACCTAACGAAATGGTGACCGCTGCATACGCCAAGCTCGGTGACGATTGGTACACCTATCCATTCAACATGTGGCCATACGGCGATGTTACCAGTGACGATGCCATGAAGGGCGGTTCTGGAACAACTGACACCAACTACCATCCTTTCGAGGTATGGTCAACACTGACTGCTTCCACACCTGACCACATGGACGAAATGTGGTATCATCTCTACTGTTCAGTAAGCCGTTGCAACCGTGCATTGGTTTCATTGGCTGACCACGGAGATGCTCTTGATGCAACCATAAGGGCACAACGCGAAGGTGAGGTTCGCTTCTTGCGTGCACACTTCTATTTCAAGCTCGTTCAGATATGGAACCAAGTGCCTTGGATTGACGAAGAAGTTTACCGCAACCATACTGAGGAACAAACTCGTAACGATGCTTTCACGCACGAAGAATTGATGAACAAGATCATCGAGGACTTCAAGGCTGCCTATGACGTTCTTCCTGCAACTCAAGCTGAAAAGGGACGTGCCAACAAGATTGCTGCTGCCGCTTACTTGGCAAAATGCTATCTGACAATGGCATGGGGTGATGGTTACGAAGCTAACACTGGCGTAAGCCACATTAACCAGCAATACATGCAAGAGGTATTAAAATACACGGAAGTGGTTAAGAACTCGCAATATGGTTACTTGGAAGACTATGGAGACATCTTCCTTCCTGAATACAAGAACTCTAAAGAGAGCGTCTTTGCCGTACAGCACTCAGGTTATGAAGACGACAACACCCGTTTCGGTCGCGCCAACTGGAGCAACATGTTGAATGGTTGTTGGGGTATCTGGTCTTGCGGTTGGGATTTCCACAAGCCAACACAGAACCTCGTAAACGCCTTCAAGACCAAGGACGGTCTGCCTATGTTCGACACCTACAATAACGAGATTGCTTACCCCATCAACGGAGTACCCACCAGTCAGAAATGGGATCCACGTCTCTTCCACACCGTTGGTATGCCTACATTCCCATATAAGTACGAAGAGCAACATACCATGACGAAGGACAACAGTCGTACTCCTAACACATACGGATATTACGCATCATTGAAGGAAGTGCCACAACGCTCAAAGGGTGAGACCTATGACAATCCCTGGCAGGCATTCGCCATGAACGACTACGTGTTGCGTTTCACCGACGTGATGCTGATGCGTGCCGAGGCTCTCATCGAAACAGGAGCATTGGAAGAGGCTCGTTCCATCATCAACGATATTCGCCAACGTGCCAAGAACTCCGTATCTAAGCACATCGCTTACGCTGCCGACCAATGTGACATTGCCCTCTATCCAAGTTCTTATTTCCAGAACAAGGAACAAGCCCGTAAGTGCTTGCAATGGGAGCGTCGTCTGGAATTGGCTATGGAGGATGGTCGTTTCTTCGACTTGCGTCGCTGGGGTATTGCCTCTAAGACATTGAACGCATTCTTTGAGAAAGAGCAGAATGTGGTGTACGACGGACAAACATACGCCCAATACTACAAAGACGCTCACTTCACGGCGGACAAGAATGAATACTTCCCCATTCCTTACATCCAACTCTTCTACGTTCCTGGCCTCTATACCCAGAACAAAAACTATTAATAAGGAAACAGTAATACAGTAATCAATGAAAGTTATGAAAGCAATCTATAAATTTCTCTTTGCAAGCATTGTATGCTGCGGGATTGTCGCAGTAGTATCATCTTGCCAAGACAAGGACATCGAGCGTAGTTCCATGATACTCAAAGCCCCCGATGCCTCACAGATAACAGGTGCGCTCAACGGCGACAACTATACATGGACGTGGCCAGCACAAAGCGAGAAGATGCAAGTGACCATCTATCGCAACGGTACTCTTTCTTCCAATGAGATTGTCAGCGGCAATACTTTTACGCAAGCCAACGTTCCCACGAACGTTCCGTTTGAGTATGTGTTTAAGCTCACCGACGGCTCTAATTTCTCCCAAGGCGTAGTGAAGACATTCACCCGTGAAGGAGCAACAAGTATCTCTGGCGTACAGATGAGCCAGGTTGACAAGGCTGGCGGTTACGACGCATTGGTGGAATGGAACCGTGCGGAAGATGCCTCTACGATTAAACTGGTTGCCACCAATGGCAAGCGAACCATCAACGAAACCCTGAGAGGCGACGCTACCAGCTATACCATTGAGAACGTAGAGACTGGTGACACATGGGAAGTGACTCTTACCGCCCAAAACGAGAAGGGTACTTCACTCTCTACCAAGTCTTCTCTCCGCATCGGTAAAACTGCTATCGGTTTCTTGAGTATTTACCCAACTCCGGAAGAACTCATACAAAACGGTGATGACGACGAGGCATCAGCTTGGTTGTGGTTACAAAGTACGTATCCAACAGCACAATACATTTATTTCGGCAACATCAAGAGCGTGGATGACATTGATCCATTCCGTGTATTGTTCTGGTTGCGCGACTTAGAAGGTGTAGGAGAAGATGCAGTTTGGAACATACCAGAAGTGGTAGAAGGTGCAACACCAATCATCAAGCAATGGTATAAGGATGGCGGAAGTCTCTTGCTTTGGAGCCACGCTACCACATACGTGGGACACTTAGGCAGACTGAACCTTGATGACATGAAGAAAAACGACCACGCTATCGGTACTGGCTTTGGAGGCATCAACAACGACATTTGGAAGATGGCTGTTCAATTGAATCCAGGTTCGCGCTTCTCAAAAGACCACTCTACACATCCAATCTATAAGGGACTGGAAGTGGAATCTAATGACCGCACCAAGCTCATCGCATTCAAGGGACCAGGTTGGACGGAAGACCACAACTGTTTGTTCTTCAACCTTCCTTCAATGCTTACGGGCATCGGCAACCAAGAGGAGAGCTGCTATACCCAACTCACGCAAACATTCGGTATCTATCCACTGGGTACATGGGATTCACAAATTGACTGGGTGAGCCAAATGAACGTATGGGAAGCACAGCAAGGCAATACTGAATTCAAGGGTACTATCCTTTGTATCGGTAACGGTGGCTGCGAGTTCTCGATGAAGAATCCTGATGGAACTCCCGATAAGAGCGCAAATCCGAAGAACAACATCTATCAAGACAATGTGCTCAAGTTGGCTAAGAACTCTCTGGAATATTTGAAGACAAGATAATCCCGATAGTTTAACTGTAAGAAACATGAAACTCAGAAACATATCTAAAATGATGGTGATCGCCTTAACGGCGGTTACCATCATTGGATGTGGTAGTGATGACCCTAAACAAGACTACAATCCACTCATCGATGACCCCAAGCCAGAACAACCAACGGAAAAGCCAACGGAAAGCAGTGGATACGCCGAACAGTATAGGCCTCAGATTCACTACACACCCAACAAGAACTGGATTAACGACCCCAACGGAATGGTTTACGCGGATGGTGTATATCATCTTTTCTACCAATATAATCCGCAAGGCAACTCATGGGGCAATATGTCGTGGGGACACGCTACCTCTACCGACCTTATCCATTGGGAAGAGAAAGCTGTGGCTATGACCCGCGACGAACTGGGAGACATCTTCTCCGGCTCGGCTGTGATTGACAAGGACAACACGGCAGGATTTGGCAATAATGCCATGATAGCACTATACACGTCGGCTGGTACGGCACAACAGCAATCACTGGCTTACAGCACTGACGGAGGAAAAAATTTCACACGCTATGCTGCTAATCCCGTCATCAAGAACAATGATGACAACCTGCGCGACCCCAAAGTATTCTGGCACGAAGGCAGTAAGAAATGGATTATGGCATTGGCTAAGGGATGGAAGATGGGTACTGAATTTTATGGTTCTACCGACTTAAAGAACTGGACACACCTGAGCACATTCTTCGTACCCCTCTCTGGTCGTCCCAGTCTGCAATGGGAATGTCCTGACCTTATCCAACTTGACTACAAGGGAAGCAAGAAATGGGTGCTCATCGTCAGCGTGAACCCTGGCGGTCCGATATTAGGCTCAGGCACCATGTATTTCGTCGGCGACTTCGATGGAACGACATTCACGGCAGACAATCTTGACTATCCCCTTTGGCTCGACTATGGTATGGACAACTATGCAGGTGTTACTTGGTCGAACACTCCCAACCGACACATTCTCATTGGATGGATGAACAACTGGCAATATGCAGGTGACGTGCCTTGTTCGCCTTGGAGGTCAGCCATGACCTTGCCACGTGAACTCAAGCTCATTGAGTATGACGGAAAGCCATTGCTCGCCAATGTGGTAGTAAACGAAATCGACAAGATTGCCGATCAGTGGCAAGACGCAAGTGCTACGCTCGACGTGAAAGATGCCTATCAATTGCGTCTCGACATTGGACTTGACAAAAACTCTACCATCACCTTGGGCAATGACAATAATGAGAAATTCGTGATAGACATCACTGCTTCTGACAGGATTCTCACCGTACATCGCACGAGTGCTACGGGACAGAGCAGCTTTAATGGAACATTCTCCATACCTTCCATGAAAGCTCCACTGAACACTACAGGAAACAGTGTCACATTAGACATCTTCGTTGACCAATCTTCAATAGAGATTTTCACGCAAAACGGAACAATGTCAATGACCAATCTCGTATTCCCCAAACAGATTTACAACAAGCTATCTGTTTCTGGTGCAGAATGCAAGGCTCAGATTCGTAAACTAAATAGGATTTGGAAGTAATCCATTGCTTTTGTGTTAGATAAAGATTGTTTTTCAGGATAACTTATATCAAGTATGTTACAATGAACGAATTTTCGTAATTTTTGAAACATAAATGACAACGATATTCGATTATTAACCGTACTTTTGCAAACAGATAACTAAAAACTTGAAAGAATGAAGAAATTATTGACATTAATAGCCTTTGTGCTGATGACCATGACGGCAAATGCCCAAGCTCCACAAATACTGGGTGAGAGCCATGCCATTCAAAGAATCGGTGTAACAAGCAAGTACTTGCTGCTGCCCGTACAAGAGAAAGAGGAAATAGCCAACATCCGCATCATCGTAAACAACGAACAGCGACAAACGTTCAACGTGAAGCTGGCTGTTGACAAGGTTGACTATTTCGTGCCCGTTGACATCAAGCGATTTGGAAGCAACAACGTGCTTCTCGACATCAACTTCCACGGAGACAGACGCACCAAAGGAGCCATCAAGGACTTTGCCTGTTGGAAGGAGATGAAGCAATCCAATGAGTTTGACACCGCCAACAGAGAGCGTTTCCGTCCTCTTTACCATCACACACCCGTTTATGGTTGGATGAACGACCCCAACGGTATGTTCTATAAAGATGGTGTATATCACCTGTATTATCAATGGAACCCTTACGGTTCGCAATGGGAGAACATGACATGGGGACACAGCACTTCTCGCGACCTCATTCACTGGGAAGCACAACCCACAGCCATTGAGCCAGATGCCATTGGTACGATTTTCAGCGGTTCGTGCGTGGTGGACAAGAAAAACGACCGCGTGGTGGCTTTCTATACCTCAGCCGGACAAAATCAGGTGCAGTCGATGGCTGTATCGAAAGACAACGGTATAACCTTCCAAAAGGAAGCCTCTAACCCTATCCTCACTTCCAACGAACCAGACTTTCGTGACCCGAAGGCTTTCTGGAACCCAGAGATTCAGAAATGGAACCTCGTCTTGGCTGTAGGTCAGGAAATGCGCATCTACTCTTCGCCCAACCTCAAGGATTGGACTTACGAGAGTAGTTTTGGCAAGGGATATGGCAACCACGATGGTGTGTGGGAATGTCCTGACTTGATGAAACTGCAAGTACGAGGAACAGATAAGCAGAAATGGATGCTCATTTGCAACATCAACCCTGGTGGACCTTTCGGCGGTAGTGCCACACAATATTTCATTGGCGATTTTGACGGTAAGAAGTTTACCTGTGAACATAAGGACACGCGATGGATGGACTATGGTAAAGACCATTATGCCACCGTTACTTTCGACAATGCTCCCGATGGCAGAAAGATTGCCTTGGCTTGGATGAGCAACTGGCAATATGCCAACTCTGTACCTACCATGCAATATCGTAGCGCCAACTCGGTGCCTCGCGACTTAAATCTCTTTGAATATCAAGGTGAGACATATTGCAGCGTTACTCCTTCCAAGGAATTGCTCTCTGCTCGTGGCAAGAAAGTGAAGAAACTCAGTGAGACTTGCGAGGTGGTGATAGACATGAAAGCCAAGACCGAAATCGTGCTTTCCAATACCAAGGGCGAACAAGTTATCATGAGCTACGATGGTAAGAACGGCACATTCTCAATGGATCGTACCAAGAGTGGTAATGTTTCTTTCAGCGAGGCATTCCCCGTGGTAACTGTAGCTCCTACCTACGGCGACATCCACCAACTGCGCATCTTCATCGACCGTTGCAGCATAGAGGCTATTGATGCCGATGGAAAGATGGCAATGACCAACCTCGTATTCCCATCTGAACCATATAACAACATCAAGGTAAAAAGCGGAAAGGCTACCATTTACGAAATCAAGTAACATACAACTATGAGCAAGCAAAATAAATCTATCTATCTCATCCCCGTGATGCTCTGCTTCTTCTGCATGGGCTTCGTGGATCTCGTGGGCATTGCCTCCAACTACGTGAAAGAAGACCTCGGACTCACCGACTCCGTAGCAAACATCTTCCCCTCACTCGTATTCTTCTGGTTCCTCATCTTCAGCGTTCCCACGGGTATGCTGATGAACAAGATAGGACGCAAGAACACCGTACTGCTTTCCCTCGTGGTAACAGTTGTATCGTTGTTTATCCCCTTGTTTGGCAATTCGTTTGCCATCATGCTCATCGCCTTCTCATTGTTGGGCATTGGCAACGCCCTGATGCAAACGAGCATCAACCCTCTTGCCATGCTCATCATTGGCGACAAGAACTTAGCTTCTACGCTCACATTCGGACAGTTTGTCAAGGCGATTGCCTCTTTCCTCGCTCCTTATCTTGCCATGTGGGGAGCTACACAGGTCATTCCTTCCTTCGGTCTTGATTGGCGTGTATTGTTCCTCATCTACTTCATAGTAGGCACGCTTGCCACGCTGTTGCTGTGGTTCACGCCCATCCAAGAGGAAATCACTGGTGGCAAGTCGTCATCATTCATGGATTGTCTTCGTTTGTTGGGCAAGCCCATCGTACTTCTCTCATTCTTCGCCATCATGTGCCATGTGGGAATCGATGTAGGCACCAACACCACAGCCCCCAAGCTGTTGATGGAGCGTGTAGGCATGACCCTCAACGAGGCTGCCTTTGCCACATCGTTGTATTTCATCTTCCGTACCATTGGGGCACTCACTGGTTCATTCTTCCTTCGTGTGATGAAGACACGCATCTTCTTCATCTTCAGCGTAGTGCTGATGGCTGTCAGCATGGCTATCATGTTTGGCGGACAGTCGAAGACCATGCTCTACATTGCTATCGCATTGGTAGGTTACGGCAACTCCAACATCTTCTCAATGGCTTTCTCTGAGGCATTGCTCTCTGTACCCGACAAGCAAAACGAGGTATCGGGATTGATGATCATGGGATTGTTTGGCGGTACCGTATTCCCCTTGCTGATGGGATTTGCCAGTGATGCAGTAGGACAGGCTGGTGCAGTTATCGTCATGGCGGTGGGCGTAGCTTATCTCTTCACGTATATTCCAAGAATCAAGCATTAATCTCAAGGCTACAAGAATCTTTAACGACATCAAACCTTTATCAATAAAAATTACCAAAAACCAATAAAAACATAAAGCTATGCAAAATAAACGTTATGTAGTAGGTCTCGGAGAAGCCCTATGGGACGTACTTCCCGAAGGAAAGAAACTGGGTGGCGCACCTGCCAACTTCGCTTATCACTCAGGACAATTCTTAGGTAGCGACAACACCATTGCCATCAGTGCTTTGGGAGAAGATAAACTGGCAGAGGAAACCATTGAGGCACTGAAAGATCATGAGCTGAACTACTTCATGCCTCGCGTTCCCTACCCCACTGGTACCGTACAGGTTCAACTCGACGAACAGGGAATACCCACATACGACATCAAGGAAAACGTGGCATGGGATAACATTCCACTCACTCCAGAAATTGAGGAGATTGCACGCAACTGCCGTGCCGTTTGCTTCGGTTCTTTGGCACAGCGCAATGTGGTGTCTCGTGAGAACATCCACCGATTCCTCGACCTCACACCCAATGACTGCGTCAAGATATTCGACATCAACCTTCGCCAGAATTTCTACACCAAGGAGGTGATACAAGAGTCTATGCGCCGTTGCAACATCCTCAAGATCAACGATGAGGAACTGGTTCTCATTGGCAGGATGTTCGGCTATCCTGGATTAGACATCGAGAACAAGTGTTGGCTCATCTTAGGCAAATACAATCTCGACATGCTCGTGCTCACCTGTGGCACCAATGGCTCATACGTCTTCACACCAGGACAAATGTCGTTCCAAGAGACGCCCAAGGTGGAAGTGGCTGATACCGTTGGAGCGGGCGATTCCTTCACAGGCTCTTTCTGTGCAGCCATCCTCAATGGCAAGCCAGTAACAGAGGCTCACAAGTTGGCTGTAGAGGTAAGCGCCTTCGTATGCACGCAAAACGGTGCCATGCCCAAGCTCACGCCAGAATTGTTGGCAAAAGGAAAATAAAAGATAGCAAATAATTTACATATAAATAGGTGAATGGTTGTGGGAGACAAAGTTCTTCACAACCATTCACCTTTGTCATTCCCTATATTGAAAAGGACATGAAGTATCGCTAAACGAAAGCCATTCCTAAACTCCAAATGGAGCTAAGGAATGGCTTTCTGTTATATATGTTGAGATGATAGGCCTTATTGTCCCAAAATGATGTTTGTGAGAGCAACAACATCTGTGATGTTCACACTGGTGTCACCATTTATGTCAGCCTCAGACTCTATTACAACTCCTTCATCCGTACCCAGAATATAGTTCACCAACAATACCACGTCGGTGATATTTACATATCCGTCATGGTTCAAGTCGCCCAGAACTGTACTTCGATTCTCCACGGGGCGAATGGCAAGACCATAATAGCGATAGGAATTGCTGATCTTGCGTATGCCGTCTGACCCTAAAACCAAACTATTTGCGTATGAAGATGCATTGTAGCCGTAAGGCTCTGATGTCCAATAGAAGCCACATCTGTTGTTTTGGGAGTTGTCGGATGAGAAAAGATAGTCATTGTATCTTTTATAACCAGATGCCGGCATAAAGATGCTGTTGCCGTTTGGTCCTGTGACCCTAAATCCGTCAACACCGTTGACTATTTCGTTGGTAATGGTACATCGGTCTATCAGTTCTTGCATCTCGGCTCGTGTAGGCATACGGTATCTGTCTCCCAACTGTGAGTAGGCTGCATCGTATTGGGTACCACTAATATCGGAACCAGTATTCTGATAAGAGTAATAGTAAGAGCTATAACTGATCTTTGGTGTAAGTTCGCCCCAAGATAATAAATGTCCAGGTCTCTCTGCTGTCAAGGCACCCAGGTTCTTGGATGCCCATTTCACGCTCAGACCAAGGTCAACCAACTCCATTTTCTCTTCTTGCTCAGATGGGTCATCACTTTCGCCTTGGCTCTCACCTGCAAGGATGAGGTAGGCTCGTGATTGAGCACCAGTGGTCACAGGATTGAAATATGCCCTGAATGCCTGTACCGTCAGTGGCGACTTCTTGACAAACAGTGTGTCACCATCGTTTTGGCCGAAACCAACTTTCATGGTACCTGATGAAGTTACACCTGTCATTCGGTATGTATAGCCGAGAATTTGGCTATGGAATGTTGGGGTGATGACTGTTTCAGAACCGTAGAATGTCACAGGCTTGCCTGTGAGTGTCTTGCCTATGCCGCTATTACCGTCTGGGAACGATATGATGTATGGATGTGAGGCGAGCATCTTGCTGGCAGGGGTGAAGCGCATCATCGGTGCATCGTCAGCAGAGAATTCACGCACCCAGAACGACTTGCCTGTGTCGGTATTGTTATGGAACCAGTCGATGGTGGTCGCTGTACTGCCATTTTTAACCTTGACGCTCTCAACATCAAAGGGCAGGCAGATGGTTGTCCAGCCAGTTCCGTCGGCACGATACCCCTTGGTGAACGTGCGTGTGTAGGATATGTTGGTCGCTGTGAATTTCTCTGGTGTGGCGAAACTGTAGCCATCAGTAAGCGTAATATTGTCCGACTTTCCTGATTTCACAATGTTGGTGGTCACTCCAGAGGGAATGCCTGAATAGTCATCGGTGAAGACAAGACAGTTGGGATTGGCGAGGGTAAGGTTTGTCAATATATTCTGTTTCCTGATGTCGATGGCGGTGGCATTCTTGGGGACACTGAATGAAGATGATGCCTCGAAACTTTTTGAAGTGCCATCGTCGTAAAACACCTTGATGCCAGGTCGGAGCGTAAATTCCATTGGCTCGAATGAGGAGCACTCTGTCCTTTTGAATAACAGAACACCGTTCCAGCACCAGTTCATCAACTCCAACCTACAGGAAGTGGCGTCATTGGGGAAGCCATCTGACCACAAATCAAATTCCACTTCTGTCTGACCGCCTGCTGGTAAGCAGATAGCTTTATCATCCCATGAACATCTGTTACCAATATAAGCCATTGCTTGCACGTATCCCACATAATCGCTGTCGTTTTCATTGACAATCTTTACCTTCATCTTCAACGACTTGCCATAAAGGTAATTTTGCGCTGTGTTGAAAGATTCTATAGTGGGACTCATGGTCATCGCAATGTTCTTGCTGATTTTTGGTGACTTCTTCACCAATACCTTGAAGTCGCCTAATTCATTAGAAGAGGAAGTTCCTTGGGAAATCCTGAATGTAAAGAGAGAGTCTGTATCCGACGCACCGTGGTATTTGCCACTAAGAAAGACGTCGAAATCCAAACATTTAGTCTCTCCTTTTTTCAAAATCACCGATTTCGTATCATATTCATGGTAGGAGGTTCTTGTCCAACCGTTGCCATAAACTGTTTCCTTGATAGAGGATAGGGTAATATCTCCGTCGAAAGTCTTTCCGTCATCTATGTTCTTGGTAATATATACTTTAACCCAATTTGAGCCAAAGGTGGGGTCATTGACAAAAATCATCGTGTCAACCTTGACATCTGTGGTATAACCATGCATCGTGGTCGTGATCGTACCATTGTCGCCAATGATTACATTTGCGAAATTCAATTCTGAGTCTTCATCAGCCTTCCATACACTGCTGCCCTCGCTCTTTTTAATGGCAACAACCCTATAGTTGCCTCTTGAGAGGCCTCTGATAACGAATGGGTATGTTGAGTGAATAGTCATATTCTCATAGTATGGCCAGTCTTCATAGCAGACACTGATAGGAACTACGCTAAGGTCATCTTTTATGTAACCGATGCCAAAGGCACTTTCCTCTGCCAGCCTGGCAGGATGAGTAACCTTTACATTCAAAGTACTGTCGTTGACGCATGATTCCAGTTTGACCGTAGATTTAATCGTCGGGCTTTCTTCTGCATACGTTCTTAATTTTGTTAGGATATAGTGGTCGTTGGTATAACCAGAAACTGTGCCAGTGGTGCCGTCAGGATAGTATTCATTGATAGCTGAAAGCAGGTAATATCCATCAGAGCCTGGTCCCCATCCCCAGTTGAAATGGAACATATTGTCGCCGTCATAACCGTCGATTATATATGCGTGGTCATTATCAAAGGAGTATATAGGGTAGCCCTTTGCCAACTCGTCATAGATCAAATTGAACCAAGCAAAAGAGGTATAGTTTTTCTTTTGGCAAAACAGAACCTGACTGTCATATCCGAAATAATCGATGAAGGCTTTTTCCAATGTTGATGAGTTGGATGTAAAAGATATAGGTATCTCTGCTCCGGATGATAACGTTCCGTAGTCCATCTTCATGCTTACACCACACAGATACATGAGTTTGGCTACGGCATCGCATTGTGCGGCAGTGGAGTTTTCGTCGTAGATATCTGCCATATTGCTCCAGTCTATTGTAGTACCAGCGGGTATAGTATCTATTTTGAAACCTCTACTTTTTGATGTATAACCGGGCAAGTCGGCTATAGTGGCATTAGGGTATTTGTAGAAGTTCAACAACTGAGCCATAGCTGTCGCCACACAGCCCGTGACACAACGCACGGTATCGCCATCGTTGTTAATCACATAAGGAGCCATGTTGTTGAAAGGACTTCTTTGGCTCCATTGTGTCGTAATGAGGGGAGCAATGGCTTTTTTGACGGGGACACGCCTTTTTACCTTCTTGACGCTACCAGTGGCATCGCTTTGCAAACTTGCCATTTCTTTGGCTAATTCACCAAGGTAGAACTTCATGTTATCGGGCATCACCTCTGGGTCGATGTGTCCTGTGGGAGAATAACCTAGCACTTGCTCCGTACGGTCATCACCACTTACTATGACATAGCCTTTACCATCACTCGAGTTGAAGACGTAAAAGGCTGTCTGTTCTTCATTGTCGGGTAAAGGCTGCCTATAGGCAAGATTCATGGGTTTGTCGATGATAGAGCTGACTTTTTCTTTCAAAAAAGTCCCAGCTTTCCTCTTAGCCGATTGAACGTCTATAGGACCTGCAGTTGCCATCAATGGCAACCAAAATGATAAGAAAACAACAATCTTTTTCATAATTAAGTAGTTTAGAATGATCAGGCAAATATACTATTAATTTAAGATAGTAACAAATATTTGAGGGAAAAAAGTGAATGAAATGCTCTTCATGAAGTCTGAAAATATATACGCATTAGAATAATTTATATTACAAGCCTATAAACCATCCGTAGGCGTTTTTTCATCTTTATTCTTCCAAACTGAAAGTTGCCTAATCATGATGAAGATTAGACAATTTTCGTATAGCAATTAGACTGCTCTTGTATTTTCGCCTTGCGTTTTGTATCTGTTTGTGAAAACTACGCAGCACGTCCAATATCGTAAAGGAATTCGGGGGCGAGGTCAGCACCATTGGCCCATTCGATAGTGTAGCCCGTGAGACCATACTGGATGAACTTGTCACGGTCGAGCAGCTCACCGAAGACCTCGCCTGTCAAATAGGGCTTCAGGTCGCAGAGCTTGCGAGTACCGTCGCTGAAGGTGAGCAGCAGCTCGTAGTCCTTCACATAATCTACATCGATAATTTTAAGCATGTCTGTGTCCTCCAATTATTTTAACGGTTCTATTCTTCCCAGCTTCTCGCCCTTCTGAGCTTTCTCCCAGAGTGTGAGGATTTCGGCCTCATGCAAGTCCATCCACTCGTTCACCTTAGCGATAACCTTCGAAGGAGCCTTGCCGTTCACCACGCGGTCGAGTACGCTGATGGTACATTCGTATTCACCATAAGTGAAATGAATGTGCGGCGGATTGTGGTCGCGCCAGTAGAGGCTGATAATAATTCCAAAGAATTTGCAGATTTCGGGCATAATCTCTTTTGTTAGATTGTTCTATGGTTACAAAATTAATGATTTTATTTGAGAAGTATGTCAGTTAATATCAATTTTTTATAAATTATGGACGAATATAGTTTGGATTCTATCATAACTATCATAGGGCGTTTCTACACGGTGATAATTAACAATTAAAAAATTAGGCCGAAATTTCAAGACAAAAAACCATTCGAATTTTCTTGCGAAATAGAATTGGAAAAACGAAAAAATGGATAAAGATGGGCGAAAAACTGTGTTTTTCATCGTAACATAACATGTTAGACACATAACTATATGAGTTACGAGCGTAACTATGTATGTTACGAGTGCTAACATGATATGTTTTGAAAGCTCAAAAAGTAGTGTTTTTGAGGTAAATACATAGATATTAATACACCATCCTAAGGGCCACAAATCGTAAATCATTGATACATAGTCATTTGTAAAATTATTAAAAAATGGCATTTTTTCGAGCGAGTATCAACTCGTTTGAAAAAACGCCCGTATTTTAAGGGGTAAATTGTCAGTTTACTTGACAAAAGAAGGAAAAAGAGGAGCTTTACCACGAATAAATAATGTTATTTGTTTATGAAAGAAAAAGGGGGTATTTCTCAAATATAATGTATTCAAATTTTTAGGTGAGGATGAAAACCGATTAGTTTTTTATCGTTTTATTTGGATGTCTCATTTTAAAAGTTTATCTTTGCATCGACTTCGTTAACAGTATAAATATGAAAACAGATCTATTAACAGCAACTTCACCCATAAGTGCCAAATATTGGTCAGAACTGAAAGATCTTAGCGATAGTGTTAAGCTGGAACTTATATCATTGCTCAGTAATTCTATGGTACATACAGAAAAAAAACATCCCCAACCTCAAAAAGGATGGGCAAGTCGTTTTGCTGGAACTTGGAAAGACAGTCGGTCTGCAGAGGAAATCATAAACGACATACGAACTACTCGAACCACAAATACCATAGACATAAAACTATGAATGGGTACTTACTTGATACCAGCATTTGTGTATTTCTCCTTAGAGGTAATACCCTTGTGGAAGAAAAACTCAATAATATAAATGTAGAAAACTGCTACATAACCGATATTGTTGTTGCAGAATTATTATTTGGTGTTTATTATAGTGGAATGATAGAAGAAAATCTGCAGAAAATGAAAGAGTTCATTGCAGAATTGAAAGTGATTCCATTGAGTCAGTGTATTGATCTATATGCTAAAGAAAAGGCAAGACTTTGGAAGCTTGGTAAAAAAATTGAAGATTTTGACTTACTCATTGGTTGTGCTGCAAAAGCAAACGACCTTATCATAGTAACACACAATGTTAAGCATTTCAGCCACATTGAGGGATTGAAGATTGAAAACTGGTTGGAAAGATGAAATCTTTGAAGATTGAAATCACATAACTCTTCCTTCAAAAAAGGGGATATGTCAAAAATGGCATATCCCCTTTAAAGAAAAATCTATTTAAATGGTTTTTATTCTGTTGCTTGTTATTCTGCTGGTGCAGCCTCACCTTCTGATGCAGTGGCAGCCTCGGCATTGGCAGCAGCCTCAGCCTCGAAATACTTCTTAGCAAGACTGTTTTCTGGGTCAATCTTCAGCAATTTCTCGAAGTATGGACGAGCTGCATCCGTATCGCCCTTGCTGCTCCAGAGAATGTAACCACCATTACGATAAGCTGTAGCAAGATAGTTGGTCTCGTCGCGGTCGCGATCAGCCTTGTTCTCAAGTTCATTTACCACCTCGTTATAGAGGTTAAGAGCCTGTTCGTCCATCTCTGCCTTGAAGGTCTCATTAGCCTTTGAGTAGATAGACCATGACTTCAACTGAGGATACTTAGCAGCTACACCATCATAAACGCTCATGGCATTGGCATAGTTTTCTTCTGGATTCTCACCCTTCTTCATCTTTGCCATGTAGATGCCTGCCAACTTGGTGTACTCAGAAATTTTGGCATTAGGATTGAGTTCGAGATATTTCTTACTGTGCTCGATAGCCTTGTCTTCGTTGCCCATCTTGGCGTAGGTTTCAGAGATATGCTGGTAAGGCATAATGTTCTTGGAATCAACCTCGATAGCCTTGTTAAACTTAGCGATAGCCTCGTCGTACTGTCCAAGACCAGCAAGAGCCTGTCCGTAATAAATCAAGTCGCCAGAATTGTTTTCACCTTCCTCAGCAATGAGTTTCTTTGCAAAGTTGACAGCTTCGTCATACTTCTCTGTACCTACAGAGTTGATGATAGCCAAGCGGAGGAATGCCTTAGATGTTGGGAATTTGCCCAATCCGAACTTAGCGATTTCGAGAGCCTTGTCTTTCTTATCTACAGAACCAGCAACCAAGGCGTACTCAGCGAGACGACCCTCAGAGAGCTTGTCCATATTTGACTTAGAATAATAATCGAATGCCTTATCCATATTATCGGCATTGAACATCAAGTGACCGAGCTCTGCGTCAACGGGGAATTCGGGATTAGTCTGACGAAGTTGGTTGATAGCAGCCTCAGCACCTTGAGGGTCACGTTTACGATATACGTTAGCATATCCTAAATAGCCATTGGGGTTCTTGGGATCTTGCGTCATGGCATTCTGGTACCATGTGGCAGCACCACCACCATCATCCTGAATAGAGCAGATGTCGCCTTTCAGCACGTAAGCATCTCCAAACTTATTATTAATCTTCAGAGCCAAATCAGCGCACTCAGTAGCAGATGTATAGTCTTTGATTCCAAAATAACTATATCCAAGAGCCACGATAGCAGCGGGATTCTTCTTAAATTCCTTCTTGTAAGACTTCACCAAACTCTTCAACTCCTTTGGATCGGTGGAAGAAGATTCCAGAGCAGTAGTGATTGGCTTGAGAGCCTCTTTGTAATCAACTGTTTGGGCATTAACACCCAAAGACACACTCAAGGCAAACATGCCTGCGAATAAATATTTCATCCTTTTCATAGATTTAAATTGTTTACATTGTTAATATTCCAATTTATCACTCTCTATACCACTAAGACTTAACGAAAAACGAAAAAGTTTAAGTTGGTATCATTTTTTAACTTTTACATCCTTGATAATGATGTCTCCCCTGAATGGCAGCAAGCCAGACTTGAAGACGATAAGTTGCCCCTTGGGATTGGTCACGTAGTTGGCAAAGCTATACGGTAATGCCCTTTGCGGATCCACCAAGATGGCGTATATGGTTCTTACAAACGGATAACGTCCGTCAAGCAAGTATGCCTGATACGGTTTCCAACTGTTGTACGGCATAGCCTGGTCGGTCATCGATATCGACATTACATGAATATTCTTCTTGAAGGTGGTGTTGGTGGTGTCGCGTCGGTCGTTCAACCAATTAGACCCAATCACACCGATGGCGTTAGGTGTTTGATCAACATAATCGACCACTTCCTTGCTGGTTTTAGAAGCCACAATGTTAGGGCTGTTGATAGGCTTGCCGTCAAGGAGTGAATCAACCACATAATGCAGAGTAGCCGACTCTTTATTATCAAACACCACTTCTATATCTCCCCTTTTGGAGCCTTTCACGATTTGGTTCCAATTAGTCGCCTCACCGCTCAGGATACGCTTCACATCTTTCACGGTGATGCAGGTATCGTTGTTGCTGGAGTTGACAATCAAAGCCAAGCCATCATAGGCGATGGGGAACACCTCTGGAAGTTGCCTTTTGCTTTTCAGGTAAGCAACCTCTGAAGGTTTGAGGGCACGAGAGGTGAAGAACAGACAAGTCTTGAGGTCTTTAATCTGCTTGAATCCTTCGTTCTCGTTGGTGTAAATAGGATTAAGTTTAGCTTGAGGAAACTGAAACTCAAACTGTTTTTTCAATTCCTCAATGATTGGACTGAAACTCTCGTCAGCATAGAACGAGATTTCGCCGGAAGTCTTGGTGTCTGTACGACCACCCCTGTCCTTCTTCCCGCAGGAGAAGAAGAACAGGGATGATAAAAAGAGTACAACTATTTTAAAAGATAGTCTTGTGTTCATGATTATTGTAATCTGAAGGATACAGGTACATTGTATTTCACACGTACTGCGGCACCATTCTGCTTACCAGGAATCCAGTTAGGCATACTTTTTACCACGCGGGTAGCTTCCTTGTCAAGAGATGGGTCAACTGAGCGTACAACCTTCACGTCGGTGATAGATCCGTCTCTTTCGACAACGAACGACACTACGACACGACCTTGTACACCATTCTCTTGTGCAACAACTGGGTATTTCACGTTTTCAGACAAGAACTTCATCAACGCCTCGTTTCCACCGGGGAATGAAGGCATCTGTTCTACGACGTCGAATACCTTGTTTGCCACTTCTTTCTTCTCTTCAGACTCATTCGTGTTCACGGCGATATCGTTACGGATAGCCACGTCGGTACGGTCTTTTGTACCTTCCTGGTCCTTGGTACCTACAGCCACCTTCTCGTCGAGGTCAGCCTGGTCTTTCACCATGTTTTCCTCATTTACGAGTTCGTCCTTTTTAATTTCAGGTGCGGTGAACTTCTGTGTCTCACGAACTTGTTCTACAACCTTCTTAGGTTCAATCTTTGCCTTAATAACCGGCTCTTCCTTCTTTTCTTTCTTAGCCTGCTCCTGGAGCTTTGACAACTCAAGTTGTTCCATGTAGGCTTGTCTCTCCTCATCCAATTTTTGCATGTGCACCTTGTATGCGAGGACACCACCAATGAGCCCAGCGGTAATAAGCAGAATCAAGAGAGCCGTGATGTTACGCTTGGAAGTACCCTTACGAAGTTGGTATGCTCCGTATTCCTGGTTCTTTCCAGCGAATACCATATCGACCCATTTAGGATCATACAAATCAATCTTTGCCATTTATTCTTAGCTTGTTTGATTATTAAATTAATTACAATTTCACGCCTTTCTCCTCAAGGAGTTTCACATCGTCTGGCGTAAGCTTGTCAATCACGTATGTTCCAATGCTCAAAATCTGCATCTCGTCGAGAGCATCAATCATGTTCTTGAACGTTGCGTTGTCAGTTGGCTTGATAACGATAGTCAGAGTGTTAACCTTTCCTTCCTTGAGCTCACCTTTCTTGATTTTGTTCAATTCTTTCTGGTAAGTACTGTCATTGTATTGGAGAGGATTGGCCTTACGGTCATTTTTCAAACGTTCAACAGCCAACAAGATTTGGTTGACAGGACGTGTACCGTCTGCAATCACGTGGTTACGAAGTACGTCACGAATACCCGCATCGCCCCAAGTAGTTTCCTGAAGTTCGTGGGCAGTTCCGTCATTGTCATACTCCAAGTAGTAAATCTTGTCGTCAGCAGCAACGAAGAGGGTCACGGTCTGTGAAGCCTTAGCCTCTTGCTTCTGGTCTTCCGTTTGGTTTTCATCGTTACTTGGCATGGTCAGCTCCATGGTACTTGGCTTGCTCAAAGAGGTACAGAGCATGAAGAACGTGATGAGAAGCATGAGCATATCCACCATCGGGGTGAAGTCGACCCTGACGGTCATCTTCTTTTGTTTGCTTTCTTTTTTCTTTGCCATAATTACTTACCTCCCGTTACACTTCTAATATAGTCGTAAGCACCAGCAGCCTTACCTGCGTCAAGTTGAGAAATCATATAGTAGTGGCTCTCGTCCATGTCTTGCAACTCGTTCATGACCTTCTTCACGGTCTTGTACGGAGTCTTTGCATCAGCTTTCAGGGCAATCTTGATGTCCTGGTTAACTGTACGAGCGGCGTTCACCCATTGCTGGAATTGGCTCATGCCACCATCTATACTATCAAGAGGAATACCTTTCGTCGTGATGTACTTAGCACGATTCTGGCTGTTCATTTGCAGATAAGCCGACAATTCATCGATAGGTACACCGAACATAGCCTCGGTCTTGAAAGTTTCAATTTGTTTCGGAGTCAGGTTGACAGAGAATGTACTCGTCATTTCGTCGAGTGTTCTACCCAACTGATCCGTGTTGTCAATGCTCATGAAGACCTGGCCTTCTCCAGTAGGATTGCCTTTGGCATCCATCTCTGGACTAACCACGATCGTCAGTACGCCATTTTCTGGCACCTTGATTTCGGAGATTGACCCTGGTGTCATGACCTTCACTGGCTCATTCTTAACGAATGTAGAAGTCAGCATGAAGAAAGTCAGAAGCAAGGTCATCACGTCCGACATAGGTGTCATGTCGATCCAGACGTCGCTTTTCTTAATTTTTACTTTACCCATAGTGATAAACGTTTTAAAGGGTTAGCAAAAATTAAGCCTCTTCTGTGTGGTTTGCTTCGTATGTCTGAGCGATTGAATAACCAACCTCATCAAGTGCGAAAGTGAGCTTGTCAACTTTGTTTGTGTAGTAGTTGTAAGCCACAACAGCACACCATGATGTACCGATACCGAAGGCAGTGTTGATAAGAGCCTCAGAGATACCTTGTGACAGTGCAGCTGAGTCAGCACCACCACCAGCAGAAAGAGCGGAGAATGAACGGATCATACCGACCACAGTACCGAGAAGACCAGTCAGAGTACCGAGGGTAACGATGGTTGCGATAATAGGAAGGTTCATTGTCAGAGTAGGCATTTCAAGCTGAGTAGCCTCTTCGTGTGCCTGAGAGATCTTAGCGATCTTCTGAGCCTTCTTAATACCAGAAGTTGCTTCCATTTCCTTGTAAGCTCTCAAAGAAGCACCTACTACATTAGCTACAGAACCTCTTTGCTTGTCGCAGAGTTGCTGAGCCTTAGCGAAATCATTAGCATTCAAGGCAGCCTTGATTTCAGAAACGAACTTAGGCAGAGCGCCTTTACCAAATGCGGTCTTCAAAGCGAGCCAACGCTCGATAGTCATAGCGATAACCGTGTAGAGCAAAGTGTGGATAACAGGCACGATGATACCTCCCTTAAAGATTGTACCCCAAACGTCGATGGGTTGCTCTTTTGTTGCGTCGGCAAAGTGTGACTCATGTCCGAACCACATGAAGAACAAAGTGAATGCGACTACGGCGCATACAACGATGATCCAAAACGCTCCTCTTACTCCCGTGAAGCCCTGTGATTTCTTTGCAGGGCTGGCTGTCTTTTGATTAGTTGCCATAATTTGAAAATTTTTAATTTTTGGTTATAAAATAAATTTAAGTTATTAATACTCTATATTTGTTATTTACTAATGCGATTTGTTCCGTTTTATTAGGCCTTTACAATTCGCAAAGATAATAATTTAAAGACAACTATGAGGCTAATTAAGAAGTTTTAACGGATTTTTTTTTCATTTCGTTGCCTCTCCTTTTGATTTTAGCCCCATTTGTCACAAATCATTTTAAATTTGCCAATGCTTCCTTGATTCTTTTCATCGCCTCACAAATGTTGTCATCACTCGTTGCGTAGCTCATGCGGAAACAATCAGGATCGCCAAAAGCATCGCCGCTGACGGTAGCCACATGACCAACTTCCAAGAGATATAATGCCAAGTCTGTAGAATTATTGACAACTCTATCCCCACATCGTTTTCCGAAGAAACTGCTACATTTGGGGAAGAGGTAGAAAGCACCTTGGGGGGTATTCACTTCCAGTCCAGGGATATCTTTTGCCAATTTTACGATCAGATTTTTACGACGCTCAAAAGCCTGGCGCATCTCTTCCACGCATTCTTGCTGCATGGTATAGGCAGCCTCGGCAGCTTTCTGACTAACCGAACATGCTCCACTGGTGTATTGTCCTTGCAACTTGTTGCATCCTTTCACGATCCATTCAGGTGCAGCCATGTATCCAATGCGCCAACCCGTCATGGCATACGCCTTGGAAACGCCATTGATTACGATAGTACGTTCCTTCATTCCCTCAAACTGGGCTATGCTCTCATGCGTACCTATATAATTAATGTGTTCGTAAATCTCGTCGGCTAACACAAATAAGTCGTCATGTTTCTTGATGACCTCGGCCAATCCCTGAAGTTCTTCCTTGGAATAAACGCTACCGGTTGGGTTGCTGGGTGAGCACAAGATAAGCATCTTGGTCTTGGGGGTAATGGCATTTTCTAATTGTTGGGGTGTCATCTTGAAATCCTGCTCAAAACCAGCACGGACAAACACGGGCTCTCCACCAGCCAATTTGACCATCTGTGGATAGCTCACCCAATATGGAGCGGGAATGATAACCTCATCACCGTCGTTAACCAATGCCATGATGGCATTGCAAACGCATTGTTTGGCTCCATTGCCCACTAATATCTCATTGATGGAATAATCCAAACCGTTCTCGTTTTTTAATTTGGCAACGATAGACTTCCTCAAGTCCACATAGCCAGGAACGGGTGAATAACGCGACCAATTCTCGTCAACGGCTTTCTTTGCAGCTTCCTTAATATGGTCTGGAGTATTAAAATCAGGTTCTCCAACGCTCATATTAATCACGTCTATTCCCTGCGCCTTCATCTCACTACTTTTCTGAGACATTACGAGGGTGGCAGACGGTGCAAGCCTATTTAATCGGTCAGATAACTGTGCCATAATTATAACTTATTATCGAATAATGTTGCAAAAGTAATCATTTTATTCATTAAAACGAAAAAACTGCAAGATTTATTTCATACAATCCATACAAAATGTACTTAATTATTCAAGATGCAATTCATGTCCCATCCTATCTTGCTTGGTTTTCAAGTAGCGATAGTCGTATGGGTTAGGTGTTATTTCGATAGGTACATTCTCCACTATTTCCAATCCATAAGCCTCAAGTCCAACACGTTTGGTAGGATTATTGGTCATCAGTCGCATCTTGCGTACTCCCAAATGTCGTAACATCTGCGCACCACAACCATAATCACGCTCGTCGGGCTTAAAGCCTAAGTGAATATTGGCTTCCACCGTATCCAGTCCTTCTTCTTGCAACTTATAAGCGGCAATCTTATTCATCAAACCGATGCCTCTTCCTTCTTGCTGCATATAGATAAGAACTCCTTTCCCTTCCTTTTCTATCATTTGCAGAGACTTGTGCAATTGTTCACCACAATCACAGCGCATACTTCCCAAAATGTCTCCAGTGGCACACGATGAGTGTACACGAGTGAGAATGGGTTCATCAGCTGTCCACTCACCCTTAATCAATGCCATGTGTTCCAATCCATTGCTCTTCTGTCGGAAAGGAATCAATTTAAAATGTCCATAGCACGTAGGCATGTCCACCTCATTACCCACCTCTATCAACGACTCTTTCTGAAGGCGATAGGCTATCATGTCTTTAATGGTAATCACCTTCATGTCCCATTCCTTTGCCATTTTCTGCAACTGAGGCATTCTTGCCATCGTTCCATCTTCGTTCATGATTTCCATCAAGGCTCCCGCTGGGTACAAGCCAGCCATACGGCACAAGTCGATGGTAGCTTCTGTATGACCGCTTCGCCTCAACACGCCATTGTCTTGGGCATATAAAGGATTCACGTGCCCTGGTCTGCCGAATGTCTCTGGTTTTGACGTAGGATCTGCCAAAGCCTTGATGGTTTCCGCACGATCATGAGCAGAAACACCCGTGGCACATCCCTCTAATTTATCAATGGTAATGGTAAACGGAGTTCCGAGGATAGAGGTATTGTCTAACACTTGGCGAGGCAGGTTCAGTTCCTCGCATCTTTGTATAGTGATGGGAGCACACAACAAGCCACGAGCGTTTTTCAACATGAAATTCACTTTCTCGGGTGTTATCTTCTCTGCTGCGATAATCAAATCGCCTTCATTTTCACGGTCTTCATCGTCCACCACGATGACAAATTTACCTTCTTTAAAATCCTTAATGGCATCCTCAATGCTACTAAGTTTGAAATCACTCATGTTTTCCATTTACTATTTTATTTTTATTGACCCCATTTCATGGGATTACCGTATTATCTCGCCACAGACGAGTTATACAATATGATCTATTCTATGGCAAATCGCCTCATTTGTTTGTTTGATGACACGCAAGTCGTGTAACAGACGCAATCTAAACATCCACATTCTCAGATATAAGAATATGCCAACAGGCAAGATGATTGCCGCAACGATATTCATCCACTTTCTCTCAAAGGGTCGCGTGTGCGCCTTTTCAGAAACAACAGGATACTTGTTTAATTCCGTCAGTATCACTTTATCTCTCGTATTAGCCAAATCATCAATGGTAGATTCCAACTCTTCCACGATTCTCTCTATTTCATGATCGGGCTGATACTTAAAGAACACCTTGATAACGTTGGCTGGTTTGTGTAAGTTGTGTACCTTGGAGTATTCCGTTACCTCTTGCGTAATTCGTTCAAGAATCACCTTATCGGCAAGATAATCCGGATTATTGATGATTACTTCCTTTCCTGCCACGTGTCGTTTGAGACGTAATCCCAACAATCGCATAAAGAAGTTGCGATAAGCATCAAAGTTGAACACCACGGAATCGTTGTTTGCCTTATAGGTTACGAAAACGGCAACGGGCGTAAGCACGGCTGGAGCCAGCGCCTTACCAAACCACACCGTCCATACACCATCTCTCGACATACGGTATCCCATACTGTCAAGCACGTAGAAGATGATAAATACTAACACAGAAATGATGACGGGGATTCCCAATCCTCCCTTTCGGATGATAGCACCCAAAGGGGCACCTATGAAAAAGAAGATAAGACAAGACAACGCCAACGTGAACTTGTTGATGGCTTCTATGTAATGTTGGCGGATGGTTCGGTCGGCATCACTGGTAAACATACTTTGGAAATCCAACTCGCTTACTTGCGACTGCACCTTATTCAACGCCCTGTTCACTACCTCTTGTTTCTTTCTTTCAGACAATTTGGCAAAAACCGAGTCTATATTTAATTTCTCGCTTTTCACTCGTTTCAACGCTACTAAGGAATCATTTTTTGACACTGGTTGTATGTCTAAACACGAACGCTGCATCTGATGGTAATAATTCCTTCCGATACTGTCAAAAGTGTGGTTCATTGAATCGATGGACTGACTGATTTGCGTCAAGCTCTTACCTTTGGCATTGCCAGAGAACAATCCTGCATCGGTCATGTTAAAGTCGCCGTCATAATCCAAGACAATCTTCTTCTCTATGAATGTTTCCCTGCGATAAGGAACGGAAGCACTATTGGCAAGTTCTGAAGATTGCATGTTCTCAAACCATTCTCCACTCCACAAGCTCAGCACCAAATGTTTCTTTTCAGCAGTAGATTGCAACATTCCAGAATCGGCTAAGATGATGGCTTGGTCTTCATAACTGCCCGTCATCCGATAAATCATAATGCCATAGAGCTTACCCGTCTCAAGGTCTTTCTTTTGCACGAAGAGGTTACAATTAGGTATTCCATCATAAAATCTTCCCTCCGGAATCTCCAATTCAGGACTTTTTTGCTTCATGGAAATCAGCAATTGCGCCATTTTCAAGTTAGCCGTCGGTCCAATATTATTCTGGAAATAGAAAGAAGCCAAACTCACGAGAATGGAAATCACTATCAACGAGCGAAACGATTGCATCAGCGAAATACCGGCAGCCTTGATAGCGGTCAACTCACTACTTTCACCCAAGTTACCAAAGGTAATCAATGAAGAAAGGAGAATTGCCAGAGGCAACGCTTGAGGTACAAGCATCAACCCCATATACCAAAAGAATTGAGCCATGACTTCCATTGACAAGCCCTTTCCAATGAGCTCGTCAACGTATCGCCATAAGAATTGCATCATCAAGACAAATTGGCAAATAAAAAACGTTCCGAAGAACAAAAGCCCAAATTGTCTCGTGATAAAGATATCTAATTTCTTGATTCGAAACATGGCATCACTTTATAATCCTACCTATTATATATAATAAGGTGAGAGAATTCGGATGCAAAGATAACAAAAAATATCAAGAATATATACTTTCCCCTCAGAAAGAATAAATGTTTCTTTTAAAACAGCTGAAAGATTCATCACATTCCCGTTGCTCGATGCAATCTTTCAAGATCATCTTCCCAAAGACCTGTTAATTGTTCCACATCCTCAGACAATGCAAAATCGGTAATAGACAAGATAAAGTCATTTGTCAGGTCAGTACGTAATATTTTCAATTCAATATAGGCATTGTCATCCACCTCATCTATCCATCTGAAACGGATGTATTTATTCTTTTTCTTCTCTAATATTTCAGCCTGCCTAATTTCATGATGGCTCCACACGTTCCCCCACGTAAACTCCAACGTCTTTCCGTGTAATTTCACATCATCAGCAACCCATAGCGCCAACCCATCCGCTGTACTAATGAGTTGCCAAAGAATAGACTCTGAATTAGTTATCAACTCTCTTTCTATAATAATCTTCTGTTTGGTCATATAAAAATTTAGGCAATAAAAAATATGCATTGGCAACATTACGTTTACAAAGATAGGCATATTTTTAATAACGACAAAGAATTTTACATTTATTAGTGAATTTTGCCATTTTCTTTTATTTCAGCTATCCATACCCTCACAATTATTTCTCTTCTTCACTTGTTAAGTGATAAGAATACAATTTTCTATCCTTTTTCTTGGTAATAAAAATTTTTTTAACGAACTTTGCCGAATAAATACATATATAATATTAAATTTATAGAATAGTGAAACAAAAAAAAATCATGTTCCTTGGCGGAATCTATTATTCCGTGCCAGCTATAGAAGTAGCACACCAGCACGGATATCATGTGATAACGGTAGATTATTTACCAGAGAACATAGCACATAAATATTCCGACGAATTCCATAATGTCAGCATCCTTGATAAAGATGCGATATTACACTTGGCAAAAGAACTTCAAATAGATGGCATTGTCTCGTACGGAGTAGATCCTGGTGTAGTGACTGCGGCGTATGTGGCAGAGCAAATGGGACTACCTTTCCAATGTTCATATCAATCAGCATGTATCTTACAAGATAAGTCTTTGTTTCGTAAATTTCTCAGAGACCACGGCTTTAACACGCCCAATGCCAAGGGCTTTTCATCTTACGAGGAAGCAGCTGACAACGTGCATCTTTTCAATTGGCCTGTTATTGTAAAGCCCGTAGATTCAGCAGGGAGCAAAGGCATTAGTAAAGTATCCGACATCAAAGATTTAAAAAATGCAGTTTCTTATGCCTTAGAGTTTTCGCATAGTAAACATTTCATCATCGAAGACTACCTTGATGTTTTGGGATACCAATCCACCTCAGATTGTTTTACAGTAGATGGCAAGCTGGCTTACGTTGATTATTCTGATCAAATATTTGATCCACAAACAGCCAATCCATTTGTCCCAACAATGAGGATATGGCCAACCACCATGCAACAAACTCACCAAAATTACTTGACCAATGAACTGCAACGTCTTTTCACCCTACTCAATTGCAAAACGGGTATATATAACATTGAGACTCGCATTTGCACAAATGGAAAAGCATATATCATAGAAGTGTCGCCAAGAGCTGGAGGGAACAGAATAGCAGAAATACAACGAATAGGAACTGGAATAGACTTGATTGAGGCTGAAATCTGTAAGGCTGTCAACGACCCTTTCCCTGAGATTAAGATGCCACTTTATGACGCATGTTACATGGGATATACTCTACACTCAGCTGAGAAAGGTGTTTACCAATTCATTGATTACGAACAAACGTTCAAGGCCCAGCATTTCTTAGAGCAATCCATATATATTAAGAAAGGCGATATAATAGAACCTCTAACTGGAGCTAATAAAGCTATTGGAGACATTCTGCTTAAATTTAAAAACAGAGAAGAGTGTAATGTTTTTTTGCCAGAACTTAATAACTACATCAAAGTAATCGTAAAATAATACATATCATGAAACACATTCATTTTACACTTTTGACTGCTTTCTGCTTATGCGCTACAAGCATTTTTGCAGGTAATTATGAGAAACGTGGCAATGCTGTAACCATTCATCCGACTCAACCCGAGGCAAAATCGGCAAAATTGGTTCAACTGGAAGTTGTTAACGAAAAGATTATTCGTGTAAGGGCAACTCCAGAAGGGCAATTCCCAACGAAAACGAGTTTGATGATTGTTCCACAACGCTCAAAAGCCAAGTATGACGTTACCGAAAGCAACGGCAATGTCATCGTAAAGACTTCTGCCGTCAAGGCTGTTGTAAACTCCACTACTGGACACATCGATTTTTTTGATGCCAACGGAAAGAAACTTCTATCTGAAACCCAGAAAGGCGGAAAGACCTTTGAGCATTTCTATGTTCCAGAAAGAGAGATTGGTGTGGGTACGCTTACCGATGCACAACGCAACGGATGGACTTGGCACACGCAGTTTGACTCTCCAGCCGACGAGGCTTTCTATGGTCTCGGCCAACATCAGGCAGAAGAACTGAACATGAAGGGCAAGAACGAAGATTTGTTCCAATACAACACGAAGGTGAGCATCCCAATGGTTTTGAGCAACAAGGGATATGGCATCTTGTGGGATTCGTATAGCTATTGCAGATTTGGAAATCCCAACCGTTATTTACAATTACATGAAGCTTTCAAATTGTTCGACAAGAATGGCAAAGAGGGTTCCTTGACCGGTACTTACGTTGACAAAGTAGGAAAGGTTATCGTAAGGGCTGAAGACAGTATATACTTTGAACATGCTGTTCCCGAAATCAATCCCGAACATGCAAAGGATTTAGGCATTGACGCATTGCCAAAGGGATTCAACTTAGAAGGTGCTCACGTTACCTATCAGGGATATATCGAGGCTCCACAAGATTGCAACTACCATTTCAATCTTTATTATGCTGGTTACATGAAGGTATTCATCGACAATCAGCAAGTGGTAGAAGAGCGTTGGCGCACCGCATGGAATCCCAATGCGTGGAAGTTTACCTGTAACTTGAAAAAGGGAAAGCGCACACCTATCCGCATTGAATGGGATCCTGATGGTGGTGTCAGCTATTGTGGATTGCGCGTTGCAGTTCCACAAACTGAAGAAGAGCAGAACCGCCTGAGCATCTGGAGTGAGATGAACCGTGATTTGGATTACTATTTCATTGCAGGTGCTACGATGGATGAAGTAATCTCTGGCTACCGAACGCTTACCGGTAAGGCTCCTGTCTATCCCAAATGGGTGTTGGGATTCTGGCAAAGTCGTGAGCGTTACCAAAGTGCTGCTCAGATAGAAGAGACACTGAAGGAATTCCGCGACCGCCATATTCCTATTGATAATATTGTACAAGACTGGAATTACTGGAAGCTCGACTCATGGGGCGACCATAAGTTTGAGGCTTCTCGTTTCCCCAATCCTCAAGCCATGCTCGATAGCGTTCACCAGATGAACGGTAGATTCATGATTTCTGTATGGCCCAAATTCTACGATACTGTAGATAATTACAAGGAACTGGATGCTAAGGGATGGATTTACAAGCAAGCCATCAAAGACGACATTCACGACTGGTTAGGATTCCGTGGCTCTTTCTATGACGCTTACGATGCCAACGCCAGAAAGATGTTCTGGAGACAGATGAACGAGCGATTGTTCACCAAATACAATCAGGGTATTGATGCTTGGTGGATGGATGCATCAGAACCCAACGTGCGCGACTGTACTCCTATGTGGTACCGCAAGGCTCTCTCTGGCCCTACCGCACTTGGCAGTTCTACAGAGTTTTTCAATGCCTATAGCATCGTTAATGCTGACGCAATCTACAATGGTCAGCGATCTGTAAACAACAACAAGCGAGTGTTCTTGCTCACCAGAAGCGGATTTGCTGGCGAACAACGGTATTCTACCGCTACATGGAGTGGTGACATCGGTACAAGATGGGAAGACATGCGCTCACAAATGACTGCCGGTTTGAATTACTCTATGGCAGGTATTCCTTTCTGGGGAATGGACCAAGGTGGATTCTCCGTGGAGAATCGTTTCTCTAAGGCACAACAGATTTTCGACCAGACAGGCGTAGAAACTGCTGACCTCACCGAATGGCGCGAGTTGCAGACACGTTGGAACCAGTTTGGATGTTTCATCCCCTTGTATCGTGCTCATGGCCAGTGGCCACTCCGTGAGGTATGGAACATTGCACCAGAGAATCACCCAGCTTACAAGACCATCGTTTGGTACGACCAATTCCGTTATCGCATGATGCCTTATATGTACTCAATGGCTGGTTGGGCGCACTTCAAGGATTATACGCTCATGCGCGCACTCGTCATGGACTTCACCAACGATACAAAGGTTAACGACATCAAAGACCAATGGATGTTTGGACCTTCATTGATGGCTTGTCCCGTGGGTTATTACAAGGCTCGCAGTCGTGACGTTTACTTGCCCAACAAGTGCGGTTGGTACGACTTGTATAGTGGTACACATTATCAAGGAGGACAAACCATTACTGTCAGTGCTCCATACGAGCGCATCCCCGTATTCGTTCCTGAGGGTGGAATCATCCCCTTCGGTCCTGCTATGGAATGGAGCGATGAGAAGCCCGCAGAGCTCATACACCTTTATATATATAGTGGCAAAGACGGTTCTTTCCAACTCTATGAAGACGAAGGTACCAACTACAACTACGAAAAGGGTAAGTATGCAACCATAGACATTAACTTTGACAATGCCAAACGTACTGTTTCCTTCGGCAAACGTTATGGTTCTTTCAATGGTATGTTAAAGACTCGTCGATTCAACATCGTACTGATCGAGGAGGGCAAGGCACAACAACTCAACTTGGAGAATCCTCAAGGTAAGATGGTAGAATACAATGGCAAAGCCATGAAGGTAAAACTTTAATCTATAATCATTAATATCATGTCACAAAACAACCAAGGCTCAAGAGCCTACTTAATTTCAATTGTGATGGTCGCTGTATTGGGCGGCTTGCTATTCGGTTACGACACCGCAGTCATCTCTGGCGCAGAAAAAGGTCTTCAGGCTTTCTTCATGGAAGCGAAAGACTTTGCTTATACCGACGGATGGCACGGTTTCACATCAGCTTCCGCTTTGATCGGATGTATTATCGGTTCGGCTATTTCCGGTTTCCTTGCCACCAACCTGGGACGTAAGAAATCGCTGATTATAGCAGGACTTCTCTTCTTCATCTCCGCATTGGGAAGCATGGAACCAGAGTTCTTGTTCTTTGAGCATGGTAATCCCACATTCTCATTGCTCATCATGTTCAACATCTATCGTGTCATCGGTGGTATCGGTGTAGGACTTGCATCTGCTATCTGCCCGATGTATATTGGAGAGGTGGCTCCCTCTAATATCCGTGGTATGCTGGTTTCATGGAACCAGTTTGCCATCATCTTCGGTCAGCTGGTGGTTTACTTCGTGAATTTCTTCATCTTGGGCGACCATATCCAGCCGTTAGTAGAGGAAATGGGTAAAGGTCTTGCAGCCATCAACCCTGCCGCACAATGGACTGTAACAACGGGTTGGCGCTATATGTTCGGTAGTGAGGCCGTTCCCGCTGGTCTCTTCGCATTGTTGATTTGCTTCGTACCAGAGACTCCGCGTTATCTCGTTAGTATCGGACAAGACCAAAAGGCAGAGAGCATCCTTGCCAAGATCAATGGTTCTACAAAGGCAGCCCAGATACTGCAAGACATCAAGGACACCATGGTCGTAAAGACTGAGAAGTTGATGACATACGGAGCGTTATGTATCTTTGTCGGCATCATGCTTTCCGTATTCCAACAGGCTGTAGGTATCAACGCCGTGCTCTATTACGCTCCACGTATCTTTGGCGACATGGGCATGGAAAACCCGATGGTCATTACCGTCTTCATGGGTATCGTGAATATTCTCTTCACCTTAGTAGCTATTTTCACGGTGGAGAAGTGGGGACGCAAGCCACTCCTTATCTACGGTTCGTTAGGTATGGCTATTGGCGCCTTCGGCGTTGCCGTAACGTTCGGACATGCAGGACTTGAGTTCATCACCGCTGC